>Ga0182014_10000131_pt1 | contig 86221 bp, 75 predicted proteins | sample 612S2DmetaG_FD_120489 | JGI IMG/M metagenome (GOLD analysis project Ga0182014, IMG submission 120489) | Permafrost microbial communities from Stordalen Mire, Sweden - 612S2D metaG | ecosystem: Environmental > Terrestrial > Soil > Wetlands > Permafrost | place: Sweden: Stordalen | collected...
ACCGTCCGGGGCGGGCGCGCCGGGCGCATCGGCCAGGACCAGCGTCGAGCCGGGCAGGCCGGCGAGCAACCCGCGGGCGCGGGCGGCGTCCGCCGCCGCGATCACGACGGCCTCGCGGTACGGGTACAGGCGCGCCTCCCAGCGTTCCCGCTGCGCCGCGGTGACAGTCACGCTGTCCAGCAGCGGCGCGGCGGCCACCCCGCCCGCCCGGAGGCGCTGCAGCGGGCCGGCGGCCAGGTCGTCCCCCTGCTCGGCCTCGGCCAGGCCGGTCTCGGCGCCGGCGAGTTCCTGCTGACGGGCCCCGCGGGCCGCCAATGCATCCTCCAGCCGGGCGTTCGCCCCGGCCGCCTCCGCTTCGGCCTGGACTTCGTCGCGGCCGTCGGCGGCCCGCGCTTCCTCCAGGCGGGCCGTCCGCAGCCGGGTCTTCTCCTCGATGTCGCGGACCGTGGTCCGCTCGTCGACCTCGAGCGCGCGGTCCCGCTCGGAGATCTCCTTCCAGCGCCGCTCGGCGGCGGCGCAATACGCCTGGAACGCCTCGTCGCTGCGCAGGTCCCGCAACTGGTCGCGGAGCCGCGCGAGCTGGGCGGCGCGAGCCTCCCACTCCCCCGCCAGGCGGCTCAGTTCAGCCCCGATGTCCTCGATCTGGTCGCGGCCGTCCACGACCAGCCGGGCGCTCCGGCCCTGCCACAGCGCTGCCGCCCGCTCGATGGCGGCGCGGGCCCCGGCCCGCTGGGCGATACCCGCCTCGGCGATCCGGGCCTCGGCCTCCCACCGCTCCAGATCGGCGCGGGCCCGCTGCTCCTCCTCCCGCCGGGCGTGCTCGGTGGTGCGGGTGGCCCGTTCCTGCTCCATCTCCCGGTCGATCCCGGTCAGCGCCGCGATCGCGTCGAAGATGCGCGCCGGGCCGAGCTCGTTGAGCGGCTGGGCGAGCAGGTTCGCGGTCGCGCTGGCGCGCACCGAGGTGGAAAGGAACGACACGCACCGCACGTGCCGCCCGTACAGCGCCTGGCCGAGCCGGTTGGCGTGGATGTCGTGCCGCCCGTTGCGGCGGGGCAGCTCGGCCCACATGCCGTCCGCGGCCGCCACCCGGTCGGCGTCGCTGACGCCGGCGGGCACGTACAGCTCGCTGGCCCAGCGCAGGTCGACGTACGGCGCCTTGCGGTTGATCCGCAGCCACACGGTCAGGGCGGAGCCGGTGAGCTCCTCGGCGCCGGCCGCGCCCGGGGCGGTGAAGACGCCGATGATGTAGCCGTGCCCGGCGTTGCCCCAGCGGCCGTCCTGCGCCGCGATCTCCGCGGTGAACAGCAGCTCGGCCGCGTCCGGTGCGCCGCTGCTCCACCGCCACTGCTCGTCGCCCGACAGCAGGCTGATCCCGGCGATGAAGGAGGACTTCCCCGCGCCGTTGGAGTCCTTCGGGCCCTGCCCGGCCACGGTGACCAGCCCGCCGGAGACCATCGGCACCGGGTGGGCGGACAGCCGCGAGATGTTGATCATCTGGATGCCGGACAGCACGCGGGCACCGACGACGTCGGCGGCTTCCTGATCGCCGTCGGACAAGTACGCGGGCAGGTAAAGGACGTCCTCGGTCACGAATGCTCCTTCTCGGGCGCCCCATTTTGATGAGTACGGCTTTGATGAGTACGGCGGCGGCGGATCGCGGCGGCCAGCGGGGTGCCCGGGCCCGCGGCCAGGATCAGCTCCTCCTGCAGGCGGCGGCGCGCGGCCTCGGTCAGCCGGTGAAACTGCGGGCCGGGTAGGTAGGCGGTGCCCTGCGCCCCATTCCCCGGGCGCGGCCGGGCCGGGACGACCCGGACCAGCCCGGCGGCCCGCAGCCGGCCCAGGCTCTGCCGCAGCTCCCCGCGGGGCAACTGGGTGCGGCGCTGCAGTTCCTCCACCGGGGTCGGCGTGCCCTCCACCCAGGTGTCCCCGGTCAGCGTGCCCTCAGTGCGCGGGATCGCGACCGAATGAATCAGCACCAGGGTGAGCACGGCGCGGTCCGTCACCGGCAGCGCGTGGCCGCCCCCCTCGGTCAACTGGCCAGTCAACTGGGCCCCGGTGAGGCGGCCCGTGGTCAGCTGGCTTGCGATGTCGTCGCGGTACCCGGACGTCCACCGGCCCGCCCCGGCGCGGACCAGTGTCCGGCCGATGAGGTTCAGCATCTCCTCGACGCTGCGGCGGAGTGTGGCGTCCCGCAGCGCGGTCGCCACGGCCTCCGGGACCGGTTCGGGACTGTTCTCCACCGCGGCGAACGCGGCCAGGATCTCGTCCCGGTGCCGTTCGCTCAGGTCGGCCAGCACCGGCTCAAACAGTGAGGTCACCGGGCCGGCTCCGGCGGGCTGGCGGGCCCTGCGGCTTCCGGAGCGCCGGGCTGGAGGGCGGGGATCGCGGACGTCCGTTCCGGCGCCTGAATTGACCGCCACAACTGCCGCAGCGTGGCCAGGTCGCCGCTGCTCCACAACGCGACCCGCGGCCCCAGCCGGACGGTGCCGGCCGGCTCGTCCCACCGCGCCCAGCCGGCCTGGTCCAGGCGGCGCAGCGCGGCTACGGCGGCCCGGCGGTGCGCCGCGTCGTCGCGCGGCCCGGTGACCTCGCGGAACACGGCGAGCACGGGCCCGGATCCGGCGCTGACGCCCGGCCACACCGGGGCCAGCGGATCCTCCCAGCAGCACCGCAGCACGGCCGCGAGCATCCGGGCGGTGTCGTTCGGCTGCTCCAGCAGCGGGCCGGGCAGCCCCATCTCGGCCAGGACCCGGGCGTCCGCCGTCTCCGGCACCCGCGGCACCAGCCAGGCTGATGCCGGAGATGCCGGGCCGGGCCCACCCGGCTCGGCACCTCCGGCATCCGGGAGCTTGATCATCCCGGCCGGGGCCGGCGTACCGGCCGGGACGCGCAGCGGGCCGGCGGACCGGGCGCGGGCCCAGGTCAGCGCGGTGTCCCTGGCCAGCGCGGTGTCCCTGGCGGTCACGGGGTGATCCGCCGGAACTGCCCGTGGGTGACCCACGCCGGCGCACCGGCACCGCCGCCGGCGGCGTCCAGGGCCTCGTCCCAGGTCAGGATGTACGGCAGGGCCGGGTCATGGTGCGCCGCGGTCATCTGCGCCAGGACCCGGCGGGCGCCGGCCCAGTCCGGGGCGGCGCGCATCAGGTCCGCCACCTCGGCCGAACGGGACGGGCCGAGGAGGTCTTCCGCCGCGATCCGGGCCCCGTCCTGGTCGGGCGGCCCCGTGTTGTTCAGACCGCCCGTGCTGTTCAGACCGCCCGTGTCCGGGCCGGGCCCGTCGGTGGCCGGGCGCGGCGGGGGGATCCGCGTGGTGTCGGGCTGGCCGCCGCTCTCCACCGCTTCGGTCATGGCCTGCGGGTCGAACCAGGGGGCGGGGGCGTCGAACACGAACGAATCGAGCACCGCGCCGAGCCGCTCCGTGCTGGCCGTGCGCGCGAACGTCCGCCACTCCTCGGCCGGCAGCAGGCCGAGCGCGCGGGTGGTGCCCGCCCGCTCGATCAGCCGCGCCGCGGCGGCGTCGATCGCGTCCCGGTAGGCGGCCAGGCCGCTGCGGAGCCACTGGCATTCCCGGTCCAGCGCGGGCCACCGTTGCAGGACGACCGTGTGCACCTCTTCGGCCCGGGTGATGAGGGCCTCGTTGCCCCACAGCAGCTGGGCGTTCTCCCGCAGCTGCGCCACCTCCCCGCCCAGCGACATGATCGACAGCTCGTTCGCGATCAGCCGGAACACCTGGGTGAGGCGAGCGGCCGCGGCCTGGCCGTCGGCCGCGGTGGCCGCCGGGGCGGAGACGTTCCGGTGCTCCATCGACAGCAGCTCGTGCAGCTCCGACTGGCCGCCGCGCTCGGCGATCCGGCGCAGGAACAGCAGCATGATGTACGGCGCGAACGCGGCACGGTAGTAGCGCTCGTTCGGCCGCTCGAAGACCTTGGTGATCGCCCCGTACGCCCGGAGCACCTCGAACCGGCGGCCGACGGTGGCCTCGGGGAAACGGCGGCAGGCGTTGCGGACCTGTTCCTCGGTCAGCCCGTCGCTGCCGGAGGCGGCGAACGCGCGGAAGATCGCCTCGTCCACGTCGAGGAGCTGCGGCGTCAGGATCATCTTCTCGGCCTCGCGGGCCAGCACCGCGAACGCCTGCCGGTAGATGCGCAGCACCGCGGCCTCGCCCGCCAGGTCGTCCAGCCCCGGCTGCACGGTCTGCCCGTCGGCCATCGATTGCCCTCCCCGTGCTTGTCCGGTATGAACCCGGACTAGACGGTAGCGCCCCTGGCCGGGGAGTTTCGGCAATATGGGGGCGGCGGGGCGTCAGCCGAGCGTGAAGGGGTCGCGGGTGGCGCCGCTCAGCTCCACCCAGACGCTCTTGTTCTCGGTGTAGGCGTGCACGGCGTCGATGCCGTTTTCCCGGCCCATCCCGGAGGCCTTGTACCCGCCGAACGGGACGCTCGGCGCGACCACCCGGTAGGCGTTGATCCAGACCGTGCCCGCCTTGATCCGGGCCGCGACGCGGTGCGCGCGCCGCACGTCCGCCGTCCAGACCGAGCCAGCCAGCCCGTACGGCGTGTCGTTGGCCAGCTTGATCGCCTCAGCCTCGTCGGTGAAGGTGTACGCGGACAGCACCGGGCCGAAGACCTCCTCCCGTACGACGGTGGAGGCCGGCCCGACCCCGGTGAGCACGGTCGGCTTGACGAAGTAACCGCCCAGCCGGTCGTCCGCCGCGCCGCCGTACGCCACCTGGGCGCCCTCGCCGACCGCGGTCCGCAGGTAGCCGAGCACCTTCCGGTACTGCGGGCCGTTGGCGACCGGGCCCATCTCGGTGTCCGGATCGTTCGGGTCGCCGAGCTTGATCCGGGACGCGCGGTCCGCGACCAGGCGGACGAGCTCGTCGTGCACGCCGGCGTGCACGATCAGCCGCGAGCCGGCCATGCAGGTCCGGCCGGTGGCCGCGAACACGCCGGCCACGACGCCGTTCGCCGCGGCGGCCAGGTCCGCGTCGGGGAAGACGACCTGCGGGGACTTGCCGCCCAGCTCCAGGGTGACCGGATTGAGGTTCTCGGCCGCCGCGTGGGCCACCGCGCGGCCCGTGGCCGTCGACCCGGTGAACGCCACCTTGTCCACCCCCGGGTGCCCGGCGAGCGCCGCGCCGACCTCCCGTGACTGGCCGGTGACGACGTTGACCACGCCGGGCGGGAAACCGGCCGCGGCGATCAGCTCGGCGAACCCCAGCGTGGAGGCGGGTGCGTGCTCGGACGGCTTGATCACCACGGTGCACCCCGCGGCCAGGGCCGGAGCCAGCTTCCACGTCATCAGCATCAGCGGCGAGTTCCACGGGGTGATCGCGGCCACGACGCCGACCGGCTCGCGGCGGGTATAGACGAGGTAGTCCGGGTTGGGCGCGGGAATCTGCCGGCCTTCGAGCTTGTCGGCCAGCCCGGCGTGGTAGTGGTACCAGCCGCCGAGCCCGTTGAGCTGGCCGATCATCTCCCGGTAGAGCTTGCCGGAGTCCTGGACCTCCAAATGCGCCAGACGCTCGGCGTTCACCGAGATCAGGTCGCCGAGCAGGCGCATCAGCCGGGACCGGTCGAACCCGGTCAGCTCGCCCCACTCACCGTCCAGCGCGGCCCGGGCGGCCTCCACCGCGGCGTCCACGTCCTCCGGGCCCGCGTCCGGGATGACCGCCCACGGCCGGCCGGTGTAGGGGTTCTCGGACTCGAAGGTCCGGCCGGACATCGCGTCGACGGCCTTCCCGCCGATCAGCATGCGGAACTGCTCAAGCGGTGCGTTCACGGCTTACCCTTCCGGGGGGGCGTCCTGGTCAGCGTGTTTCGGTGTCACCAAGAGCTATTCAGCCCCCGTTGCGATGCAGCGTCAACCCGGTCCGGGCACGCAGAATGAGACAGCGACCCGGGTCAGGGCCGGCGCGCTACGGCTCGACCTCATATCGAAGGAGCAGCGTCAGCGAAGAACGCTGAACGGCGGCCGCTAGGCGTGCCCGCCGAGGTAGGCGAGCTCGGGGACGAAGGAGGCCGCGTTGACGGTGCCCACCCCGGACGCCAGGTCGTAACCGGGGGCGGCGCTGAAGCCCGACACCGTGTACTGATGGTTGTTCTGGGTGAACGACACGGTGTTGTTGCCGTCGGTCACGTCGGCGATGCCCGGGGCGCCGGCCGCCGACAGCGCGTACAGGGAGGGGTTGATCAGGCCGAGCGGGTGACCGGCGACCTGGTCGGCCAGCGCCACGATGCCCGCGAACAGCGGCGTCGCCTCGCTGGTGCCGCAGACCGGGTACCAGCCGGGCGTCTGCCCGCCGAAGCTCTGGTAGGTATCCACCGCCCCGTTGCAGGCCGCGCTCATCGAGATGTCCGGGACCCCGCGGCTGTTGCCCACGGCGTAGGCCACGCCGTCCTGGTACGAGGGGCGGCCGAAGAAGATGGACTTGCCGCCCCCGCCCGCCAGCGGGTTCGGGCCGGCGTTACCGAAGATGTACTCCTGGGTGGCCTTGTTATAGGTGTCGTTCCAGGCGCTGTCCGGCGCGGTGTGCTGGCCGCTCGCGCCGAGGTGCAACTGGGTGCCGCCCACGCCGGTCACCAGCGGGTCGCTGTCGGGCCACGAGGTCACCGGGTACGTGTAGAACGTCGACTGGTCGAGGCCGACATCCGCGGCGCCGCTGTCACCGCTGGCGGTGAGCACCGTGACGTGGTGGGCGTACGCGTTCTCGTAGGCCCCGCGCAGCGACTGGAGGGTGGCCTCGCTGGGGAAGGTCTCCTCGGTCGCGCTGAAGCTCTGGCTGATCACGTCGCCGAGACCGTGGTTGATCACGTAGTCCTCGGCCGTGACGATCTGCGGGAACCCGGTCACGCCCTCGGTCTCCGACACCGGCGTCTCGACCAGCAGGATGTTCGCGCCCGGCGCGACGGTGTGCGCGTACTCGACGTCGAGGGTGGTCTCCCCGGCCCAGCCGACCATGTCGGAGTTGCTCGGGTCGTAGGCCGGGACCTGGCCGGCGGGCTGGATGACGTTCAGCGAGGGGGGCGCCGGGAAGTGGAACGTCTGGTCAAAGACGTTCAGGTCGTTGCGGATCGTCGGCGAGCCGAACGAGTCCACGATCACGATCGTCGACCGCTGCCCGTTCACGCCGCGCAGATAGAGGGTGGGCAGGTTGTAGGCCTGCTGGATCTGGGTCGGCTCGTAACAGGCGATCTGGAAGTTCGCCTCGCAGTACGCGGTGGTCGGAGGGGCACTGCTCGCGTGCCCGGCTCGCACGACGCCGGGCCGGATCACCACGTTGGCCTGGGGCGAGGCCGTCTTGGCGCCGGGCACGGGGACCGCCGGCCCCGCCGACACCGCCGACACGGCGGCGGCGGCCAGCGCGCAAACTCCCGCGGATATCGTCACTTTTCGCGCCAGGCGCATGGCAACTTCCCCCCAGAACAGAAAACAATTAAGCCTTCTCCAGCGGAAGCACCATAACACTCACGATCCAACTGCGGTCAGAGTCCCCGGGGTCACTACTACCTGCCCCCATGAGGGGCCGGACAGCAACCGCCCGGGGGACTCGCCGCCGGGGTCACTCGCCCCCGCGCAGTGCGGGCCCAGCGCGCCGTCGGTCGCCGGGCCCGCACCCACGGGCTCTACCAGTAATGCCGGCGGCCACCGACCTCACGGCCGATCGCGCCGAGCAGAAGCAGGACGAGGCCGATCACCAGGACGACGATACCGATCGTCCAGAGGATCGCGATCTTGAGCAGGAAACCCACTATGAGCAGGACGAGACCTAGAATAATCATTTGAACTCCTGTGTCGCCTTTGGCAACTTACGCAATCTCAGCCGATTGCTGCCAGCTGGCGTCTTCCCTCAGAAATCGAGAAGAAACGCGGGGGCGAAAATCAGCCTGACGGATAGCCGCGGGAGTCTGGGCGGCGTCGTGACGGCACTTTCCAGTATGCGCGAGGCCAGCACATACGCAAATCGGGGACTCGGCTGGTCGGGCTCACGGGGCCGACGGGACAGCGTTCGCCACGACCTCGGCGCAGATGGCGGCGACCTTCCTGCGTTCCGCCCGCGCCTGCGCCCGGAGCTGCTCAAACGCGACCCGGGCCGGAATCCCGTGCCGTCCCATCAGGACGCCTTTGGCCTGCTCAATGATGCGCCGGGAATCCAGCGCGCCCTGCAGCTGAAGGGCGAGCTCTGATTTTTCCTGGCTCTGCATCATGCTGGCGATCAGCAGCGCGGCCAGGTCGGTGAAGGCGAGCAGGGCCAGCTCCCCCTCGGGGGACCAGGGCCGGCTCTGCTCCGACACCACGGCCAGCACGCCCACGGCGTCCTGGTTGTACGGCAGCGGGCTGGCCAGGACCGCGCGCACCTTACGGGACACGGCCGCCTCGCTGAACCTGGGCCAGCGCTGGTCCTGTTCCAGGTCCTCGACGCCGACCAGTTCCTTGTCCTCGAACGCGGCGATGCAGGGGCCCTCGGCATGCTGGATCTGAATCTCTTCCAGGTGCGCCAGCCGGTCGTCGGAGGCGGCGACGCTGCGCAGGTGCTGTTCGGCGTCGGAGAGCATCAGGCCCGCGCCGTCCACGCCGAACATCGCGTGCATGGTATGCACGATCTCGTGCAGGGCGTCCTCCACCCGCATGTCCCCGAACCGGAACTTGCCGAGTTCACCCAGGGCCTCGCGCACGTCGTGGAGGGAGACGTTCATCTTGTTGATTCCTCACCTGAAGAACCTGGTCAGGGGCAGCGGACAGGTGGCAGCGTGGTCACAGCCGGGCAGGTTCGACTCTAACCACGATTTCCGCCGTTTTCGTCCGACCGCCCCGGGCCCGCCGATTTGGGCAGGCTTTTCGCGTAACTGCGGTTTTCTCTGGGTCTCGTGCGCGCAGCCGTTGGCGTCCGTCCAGGTTTCCGGGGTGGCGGACACGGCCGGGGTGGAGGGCGGTCGCTAGCTGGGGCGCGGCCGCCAGCTGGCCTGCGGTTCGGCTTTCGGCCCGCGCAGGCTGGGCAGGATGGCGCGCAGTTCGTCCCACGGGAACGTGCCCGCTTCCCCGGTGCCCGGCTGCGGCAGGCGGCCGGGGTCGAGGATCAGCGTGATGCCCCATTCCCGGAGCGTGGCGACGCTCCGCGCGAACACCGGGTGGGCGGCGAGCGCCGCGTTCGGCCAGGGGACCGCGACCATGGGCAGGCGCAGGCCGACGGCCTCGTTGAGCAGGCCGAGCGCGAGGGTATCGCTGATGCCCTGCGCCCATTTGTTCACCGTGTTGAAGGTCGCGGGCGCCACGACCAGGGCGTTCGGCGGCGGGAGGACGTCCGGCTCGTCGGGGCGCTTGAAGCGGACGCGGACCGGATGCCCGGTCAGCCCGGACAGGTTCCCGGCGTCGATGAATTTGCTGCCGTCCGGCGTGGCGATCACGCACACGTTCCATCCCTGGGCCTGGGCGTCCCGGACGAACGCGGTAAGCTCGCCGGCCGGCGGGGCGCCGCACGCGACGATATACAGGACAGGACGCGTATCCGCTGGCACGAACCTTCCTTCCACTCGGATCGGCCACGGCCCGCTCGGCCGGCCACGGCGGCGAGCAGCCGCAGGGGCCGGCGACAGCAGTGGCCGACGGCAACGCCGACTGAGGAATAGCACACTATGCCCTGGTCACGCCGGCACCCTGCCCTGTTTCACCACATCGTTAGGCCGGGCCGCCAGAACCGCGTCGCCGACCTGGCCGACGTGGTGTCCCGGCTCAGTCCCGGCCGGAAGGCGGTTGGTCAGGTAGCGCACTGCACTGAAGCCGCTTCCCCGTGTCCGGCGGCCTGCCCGAGCGAGAAAGAATCCCGAAACGCGATAGAGGCGTCGGGCCCCGTGCATCTATGCCGTGCGGCTGGACCGGCTGGACCGGCTATATCCGCCCTGATCATGACGCACCCGTCGCTTTGATCGCGGCGCGGGCGGCGAGGAGGGAGTCACGGGTGGCGGGCGGGAGGGGCTTGAGGGCTTCGCGGAGGGTGACGCCGGAGACCTGGTGGATGCGGGGCTCCAGCCAGGCCGCGACGAGGGCGGGGCGCTGGCCCGGTGCCGGCGCCGGGGCCGGCGCCGGGGCCGCCGTGGATGAGAAATCTCGGGTCAGCGCCGCACGGTACGCGTCGGTGCACATGGCTGCGATCGCCGGGCGGCTCAGCGCAGTTCCTGGATGCGGACCAGGTTGCCTGCGGGATCGCGGAAGGCGCAGTCGCGAATGCCGTACGGCTGCTCGACCGGCTCCTGGACGACCTCGGCGTCGCTGGCCTGCAGCCGCTCGAAGGTGCCGTCGAGGTCCTTGGTGGCCAGGAGGATCCAGCCGTAGGTGCCCTTGGCCATCATCTCGGCGATGGTGCGGCGCTCGTCGTCGGTGATGCCGGGGTCGGCGGCCGGCGGCGCCAGGAGGATGGACGTGCCGGGCTGGCCGGCGGGGCCGACCGTGATCCAGCGCATCCTGCCCTGCCCGACATCGCTGCGGACCTCAAAGCCGAGGGTGTCGCGATAGAAGGCCAGGGAGGCGTCCGGGTCGTCGTGCGGGAGGAAGCTTGCGTGAATGGTGATGTCCATAGCGGTCACGCTAGCTGCGGTTCGGTGACCGGCGCTTCTCGATTCCTGACCGGTCTGGTCACCTGTTTCGCCACGCACGGCGGCATCCCCGCCGTCGCGCGAGCGGTCTGGCTCCGGTAGGCGCTGGGCGGCAGGCCGGCCAGTTCGGTGAAGCGGGTGCTGAAGGTACCCAGCGACGCGCAGCCGACCGCGAAACAGACCTCGGTGACGCTGAGGTCGCCGCGGCGCAGCAGCGCCATCGCGCGCTCGATCCGCCGCGTCATCAGGTAGCTGTACGGCGATTCGCCGTAGGCGAGCCGGAACTGGCGGCTGAGGTGCCCGGCCGACATGTGCGCACCGCGGGCGAGCGCCTCGACGTCCAGCGGCTGCGCGTACTCCCGGTCGATCCGGTCGCGGACGCGGCGCAGCCGCGCGAGGTCGCGCAGATGCTGCTCCGCGGCGGGTCTGCTGGTCACACGAACGATCGTACGTCGCGGTACCAGGAACCGGCTGGGGGCCGCGCGGGGGTCAGGGGGCGGGGGTCTCGCGGAGGCGTGCTCTGATGGCGGCCTTGAGGACCTTGCCGACCTTGGAGCGGGGCAGGTCGGGCCACACCTCGACCTGTTTGGGGGCCTTGACGCTGCCCAGGCGGGTCCTGGCGAAGGCGCGCAGCTCGTCCGCGGTCACGGTCTGGCCGCGATGCGGCTGCACCACGGCGGTGACGCGCTCGCCCCACTTGTCGTCGGGGAGCCCGACGACCGCGCAGTCCTGGACGGCGGGGTGGGCCAGCAGCACCTGCTCGACCTCGGTGGAGTAGACGTTGAAACCGCCAGTGATGATCATGTCCTTGGCGCGGTCGACGATGAAGAGGAAGTGATCCTCGTCGAGGTAACCGATGTCGCCGGTGTGGTGCCAGCCGTACCGGGCGGCCTCCGCCGAGGCCGCGGGATCCTGGTAGTAGCCGGCCATGACCAGGGAGCTGCGGATCACGATCTCGCCGCGCTGGCCGGGAGCGAGCAGGCCGCCGCGGGAGTCCATGATGGCCACCTGGACCAGGGGCGCCGGGCGCCCGGCGGAGGACAGCCGCCGCACCGCCAGCGAGCCGTCGGGAAGGAAGTGGTCCCTGGGCGCGAGGGTGGAGATCATCATCGGCGCCTCGGTCTGGCCGAACAGCTGGCCCAGCACCGGCCCGATCTTCTCGATCGCCTCGGCCAGGCGGGTGGCGGACATGGGCGCCGCCCCGTACCAGAGGCACTGCAGCGAGCTCAGGTCGGCCGCGGGCAGCCCGGGATGGCCGAGCAGCATGTAGATCAGCGTCGGCGGCAGGAAGGTGTGCGTGATCGCGTGCCGCTCGATCAGCGACACGAACTGGGCCAGGTCCGGGGCGGGCATGATGACGATCTCGCCGCCGAGCGTCATGACCGGGAAGCACAGCACACCCGCGGCGTGGGTAAGCGGCGCGAGGGCCAGGTACCGCGGGCGGCCCTCGAACGGGTAGCTCATCAGCGTGATCGCGGACATCGTCTCGATGTTGTGCTCGGTCAGCATCACGCCCTTGGGGCGGCCCGTGGTGCCGCCCGTCCCGGCCAGCATGACCACGTCGCCGGCGGGCTCGGCCTGCCACGGCTCCGCGCTGATCCCGTCGAGCCATTCGGCCAATGAGACGGCACCGGGGACGGCCCCGGGCGCGCCGGCGCCGGCGTCCAGGCAGACGAGCGTGGTCAGCTCGGGCAGTTCCGGCACGATCTGCGCGACCAGCGGCGCGAAGGCGGCCTGGAAGATAAGGCACCGGCAGCCGAACAGGGCGAGCAGGTCACGGTTCTCCGCCGCCTCGCCGCGCGGGTTGACCGGGCACCAGACCGTGCCCGCGCGGGAGAGGCCGAACACGCAGCCGAACGCCACTGGGTCGTTGCCGGACAGGATCGCGACCGTGGCCCCCGGGCGCACGCCCGACCGGTCCAGTGCCCGGCCGACGCGCCAGGACAGTTCCTGAACGGCCGCGTAGTCCAGGGTACGGCCGTTCATGGTCAGGCACGGCCGGGCGGCCCCGAGGGAGGCTCCCTTATCCAGGTAATCCAGCAGGCGCACGGCGGGGGCCTCAGTGCTGGACGGTGAGGGTCGGCTCCATGACCAGCCCGAAGCTCCGCAGCACGCCGAGCAGCTCGCGGTGGCCGAACGCCTGGCAGCCCGAGGCAAACCCGGTTCGCCGGGGCGGCTGCTGCAGGAGCGAGTACGCGGCGTACGCCTGCAGCAGGCCGGTCTGCTTGTAGTTGGAGTTGCCGTGGATGACGCAGTGGGCCCGGCCCAGCGGGCCGGACGCGTGCACCGAGTCCAGCGACGTGTTGATCCGGGTGTTCTCCCGCGGCGGGTTCTCGCTCATCACGCCGGCCGCCTGCTCGGTCAGCACGCGCAGCTTCTCCGGCCCGGGCAGGCCCTCGATCTGCTCGAGGACCGCGGCGACGATCTGCGGAACACCCTGCATGAGCGCGCGGTTGAAGACTCCGCCCAGCACCTTGACGTTGGCCACCCGCGGGTCGCGCTTGAACCAGACCGGGTGCGAGGTGCCGCCCCACGGCAGGGCCAGCCCCGTCTCATGCTGGCCGGGCACCACCACGTCGTACAGGCCGCCGTCGGCGGGCCACTCGGCGTACTGATTCTGCTCCAGGTAATGCGCCTTGGCCAGGGCCGCGTTGACCAGGATGGTCCGGGTCGAGGCGACGGTCGGGAAGCCCTTCCAGAAGACCAGGATGTCGAGGGTGTCCAGGCCGGGCGTCTCGAGGCAGAGGCAGGCCGCGATCTCGCCGGTGGTATACATCTGGGCGATACCGGGAGCGAGCAGCAGCCCGGCGGCCGCCATGGTGGCGCCGTAGTCCTCGTCGCAGTCGATCAGCCAGTCCTGCTCGCCGGTGGTGTCCAGGTAGTGGCAGCCCGCGGCGGCGCAGGCCTCGACCACCTCGCGGCCGTACTGGGCGAACGGGCCGACCGTGTTGCAGACGACCTTCGCGCCGCGGAACAGCTCGGTCAGCGGGCCGACGTCGTGCGCGACCTCGACGATCTCGTGCTCGACCGTGTCGAGCCCGGGCACCTTGTCCAGGGCAGCGGCGATGCGCGCCTTGTCACGGCCGGCGGCGACGAACGGGACGTTGAACTCCCGCAGGTATTCACAGATCAGGCGGCCGGTGTAGCCGGACGCTCCGTAGACGACGACAGGCTTGTCAGTACTCATGGCCGGGCCTTTCAGGGTGGGGCGGGTGGGGAGCGGAGGGGTCACATGCCCATACCGCCGTCGACGGCCAGGCCGGTGCCGGTGATGAAGCGGGCCGCGTCGGAGGCGAGGAACACCACCGCGTCGGCCATGTCCGCGATCTCGCCCAGGCGGCCCTGCGGGGTGAGCCCCACCACGGTGCCGACCGCTTCCTGCACGCTCCCGAACAGGCCCAGCGTCACCACGTCCTGCGCGAGCTGATTGCCCATCTCGGTGGGCACCAGGCCGGGGTAAATGCAGTTCACCCGCACGCCGTAGCCGAGCTTGCCGGACTCCATGGCCGCCACCCGGGTCAGCCGGTCGACCGCGGACTTGGTGGCGGAGTAGCCCGCGATACCGGGGAAGGCGATCGTCGCGGCGACCGAGGAGACGTTCACGACCGCGCCGCCGCTCCCGGCCGGGCCGCCGGGGCGCATCGCCCGGAACGCGTGCTTGATGCCGAGGGCGGTGCCGAGCACGTTGACGTCCAGCATCCGGCGCACGTCGTCCGGGTCCAGGTCGGCGACCAGGCCGGAGATCTCGACGCCGGCGTTGTTAACGACGATGTCCAGGCCGCCGAGCTCGCCGATCGTGGCCGTGATGGCCTGTTCCCAGCTCGGGTCGCTGGTGACGTCGAGCGGGACGAAGCCGACCCTGACCCCGGAGCCCCGGAGCGCGTCGGCGGTCGCCTTGCCCAGGTCTTCGCGGATGTCGCCGATCACGACGGCCGCCCCCGCGTGAGCGAGCGCGTCGGCCATCCCCGCGCCCAGGCCGCGGGCGCCTCCGGTGACCAGCGCCTTGCGGCCGGTCAAGTCGTATACACCCATACGGCATCTCCCCCTCGAGATGGACTCACGGCTCGCCACCGTGATTTAGAACCGTGCGGCTTAGATCAGTGCGGCGTAGATCACAGCGTAACGAAGCCTTGACGATCGTCAAGAGTTTCTTGGACAACTGTCAAGCTGGGTCGGTGTCTTTCCCGGGCGCCGGGATACAGTTGGCCCATGACGGAAGTGGCCGAGTCCCGCCGGGAGCGGATATCGCGCCGGCAGGTCGACAAGTTCGCCGAACGGCGGGCCCAGCTGGCCACTGCCGCCCTGCAGACGCTCGCCCAGCTCGGCTACGCGCGCACCAGCCTGCGCGAGATCGCGCAGAACTCCGAGTTCTCGCACGGCGTGCTGCACTACTACTTCAGCGACAAGGAAGAGCTGCTGACCGAGTGCGTGCGCCAGTACGAGGCCGCGTGCGTCACCCGGTACGACGAGATCGTCGCGGCCGCGGAATCGGCCACGGAGCTGCGCCGGCAGTTCAGCACCGCGATGGCGGACACCCTGCGGGCCGACGCGCCGATGCACCGCCTCTGGTACGACCTGCGCAATCAGAGCCTGTTCAGCGAATCATTCCGCGCGGATGTGCTCGAGATCGACCAGCGCCGCCAGGAGATGATCTGGCGGGTGGTGAACCGGTACGCCGAGCTCGGCGGGATGACCCTGACCGCGTCGGCCGGCGTGGCGTACGCCGTCTTCGACGGCCTCTTCCAGCGGGCCCTGCTGCATCAGCTGGCCGGGCGCGAGAATGCCGGGAGCGAGCTGGCCGCGAACGTGGCCAGCGTGCTGGGCACCCTGGTCGCCTAGCTGCCCGGCCGCCCGATGGCACCGTCGGCACGGCCGCCCGACGGCACCGTCGGCGCTACCCGGGACCGTCGTCCCGCCACCGTTCGCGGAGCAGCCACGCGGCCGCCTTCGGCTGACGGTCGCGGGTGAACACACCCTTGTGGTTGCCGCCCGGCCGGTGGACCGCCTGGGCGGTGGCGAAGTCGGCGAAATTCCACACGTGCTCGCCGATGACCTGCGGGATCCGCCGGAAGACCCGCAGCGACGCGTCGATTAGGGCCACCTGGTAGTCCTCGGACCAGACGACCGGGGGCAGCGCGTGCAGCCCGGGCAGCGCGTCGGCGCCAAACTCGGTCACCACGATGGGTTTGCCGTAACGCGCCCACGCGCGGAGCTCGTCCTCGAGGTACCGCATCGCGGCCTTGAGATCGCCGGGGTGCACGTACCAGCCGTAGTAGCGGTTCACGCAGATCAGGTCGAACAGGTCGGTGACCACGTCGACGGCCGGGGGGGCCGTGGCGACGTTCGCGAAGCAGACCGGCCGGGTCGCGTCCAGTTCGCGCGCCGCAGCCACGAGCGGACTGAAGTAGTCCCGCGCGGCCCCCTCCGCGGTGTCCGGCTCGTTCGCGATCGACCAGGCGATCACGCACGGGTGGTTGCGGTCACGGGCGATCAGTTCGCGGATGGCGGCCAGGTGCGCCGCGGCCGCTTCCGCCCCGATCGCCCCCGCCCCGATCGCCCCCGCCCCGATCGCCCCCGCCCCGATCGCCCCCGCCCCGATCGGCTCAGGCCCGTTCGGCTCAGGCCCGCTCGCGGCCGTCTTGGTTGGCTCCGGGGTGAACGTGCGCGCACCGTGATCGCCCATGTTCCCGAGGCTCAGGTGCAGCCCGACGGCGGGCGCCTCGGCGATGACGAGCAGGCCCCGGCGGTCGGCGTAGTCGAGGACCTCCTCGGCGTAGGGGTAGTGCGAGGTGCGGAACGAGTTCGCGCCGATCCAGTCCAGCAGCGCGAAGTCGCGGACCATCCGCGCGTCGTCGTGCCCCTTGCCGCGGATCGCCCCGTCTTCATGCATGCCGAAGCCGCGCAGCGTTATCGGCGCGCCGTTCAGGAGCAGGCGGCTGCCCGCCACCCGGACCGTGCGAATGCCGACCGGGAGCCAGTACTCGTCCGCTCCGTACGTCACGTCCAGCCGGTAGAGGTAGGGGTCGCCTGGCTGCCAGGGCCGGCCGCTGGCCACGGCCAGCTCGCCGTCGGGACCTTCCGCCTGTGCGACCACTTCTCCGGCCGCGTCGCGCAGCAGCACGGAGGCCGGGGCTACCGGCGGGTCGGTGGCCGTGCCGCTGGCGGCTGTATCGACGTGGTAGCACACTTGACCCGCGCCGGTGGCGGGGTCGAAGTCCGTGCGCACCGTGAGGCCGTCGATGTAGGCCGGCGGGGTCGCGTATAGCCACACCGACCGGTGCAGTCCCGCGTAGTTGTAGAAGTCATGGAAGTAGCGCTGGGACCGCTGGCCGCCGGCGGATGCGGAGATGACCCCGGGCGGGATCGTCGCCATGGTCAGCTCGTTGCCAACGCGGACCGTCACGCGCAGGGGCTCGCCGCACCGGGCCAGTTCGGTGACGTCGGCCTCGAACGGGGTGTAGCCGCCGCTATGGTCGGCGACCTGCGTGTCACCGGCCCACACCGTGCCGTGGTGGGTGGCCGCGTCGCAGCGCAGCACGATGCGGCGGCCCGCCCACGAGGCGGGCACCACGACGTCGCGCTGGTACCAGACGTCGCCCACGTGCTCCCGCTCGGCGGGATCGGTGACGAGATCGTTGTAGCTGGCCGGGACGGGCATTTCCCGGCCGCCGGTCAGCGGCGCCCGCCACCATTCCTGCACCGTTCCTGCACCGGCAGCTTCGGCTCCGGTGTCGAAGCGGAACCGCCAGAGCCCGTCCAGCCGCAGATATTCGCGGCTGCTGCTTTCCCGGGGCGTCAGCACCCGTGACCAACTCCTTATCTGACCAGCCTTGACACGACCCTTAAGACACGCCTTAAATCAGACCATAAATTTAGTAGCCACGCCTCACAGAAGAGGAGCTACTGCCAGTGCGAATAATCCGAGTCTCCGCCGTTGCCGCGGCGGCCGCCGCCGTGCTTGCGCTCGCAGCATGCGGCGGCGGAACAGCGACCGGCGGTTCCGGCGGCGGTAACACCAAGTCCACGACCCTCACCTACTGGGCCAGTAACCAGGGCGCGACCCTGCAAACCGACTACTCGGTCCTGAACCCTCAGCTCGCCAAGTTCAAGCAGCAGACCGGCATTACGGTCAAGGTCCAGGTGATCGGCTGGGCCGACCTGCTGAACCGCATCCTGGCCGCCACGACATCCGGGCAGGGCCCCGACGTCGTCAACATCGGGAACACGTGGTCGGCCTCCCTGCAGGCCACCGGCGCGTTCCTGCCGTTCAACGGCAGCAACTTCGCCCAGGTCGGCGGGGAGAGCAAGTTCCTCACCTCGGCCGTCGGCTCGACCGGCGCGGCCGGCCAGCCGCCGGCCGCGGTCCCGATCTACTCACTGGCCTACGCCCTCTACTACAACAAGGCCATGTTCGCCGCAGCCGGCATCGCCAGCCCGCCGGCCACCTGGAGCGATCTGGTCGCCGACGGCAAGAAGCTCACGCACGGCGGCAACTACGGCCTCGCGGTCGAGGGCGCCAGCATCCCGGAAAACATCCACAACGTGTTCATCCTGTCCAAGCAGATGGGCGGCAGCTTCTTCGACTCGGCCGGTAACCCCACCTTCACCACGCCGCAAAACGTGGCGGCCGTCCAGCAGTGGGTCAACTTCATGGCCACGGACCACATCGTCAACCCCGGGGACGCCCAATACGACCAGAACCAGTCGCTGTCGGACTTCGCCAAGGGCAAGGCGGGCATGCTGCTGTGGCAGGCCGCCGGCACCGCGCTCAAGGCGGACGGCATGGCCGCAGGAGCTTACGGCGTCGCGCCGGTCCCGGTCGAATCCGGCACGCCAAGCTCGTCGAACCCGGACTCGATGGTGGCCGGGATCAACATGGCGGTATTCAAGGACTCCAAGAACCAGGCCGCGGCGCTCAAGTTCGTCAACTTCATGACCAGCCAGTCCGAGTCGGTCAAGCTCAACGGCGAATACGGGTCCATCCCGCCGATCACGTCGGCGCTCACGGCCAGCCCGGCCGCCAACCAGGAACAGACCGTGCTGCGCAACGTGCTCAGCACCAGCGCCGTGGCCATGCCCCAGGTACCCAAGGAATCGCAGTTCGAGACGGTCGTCGGTACGGCGGTGAAGAACCTGTTCGCCGATGCGGCATCCGGGAAGCCGGTGAGCGCCGCGACCGTCAAGGCCCAGCTGTCCAGCGCCCAGCAGCAGATGCAGGGCTAAGGCGATGGTGTCGTGACGGTCAGTCTCCGCCGCGACGCGCCCCCGGCCGGCTCCGACGCCGGCCGGGGGCGCGGCCCCGCGCCCCGGTCACGGTCGGGCCGCCTGCTCCAGCGGATCCGGAAGGGCGGCCTGCCGTACCTGTTCCTGCTGCCGGCCCTGCTCCTGGAACTGCTGGTCCACTTCGTCCCGATGATCTTCGGGATCCTCATCAGCTTCAAGCAGCTCACGCTGTTCTTCATCCGCAACTGGACGGGCGCGCCCTGGGCCGGGCTCGGCAACTACCGCCTCGTGGTGGATGTGCACGGGGCGATCGGCAGCGCCCTGCTGCACTCGTTCGTTGTCACCTGCGCCTTCACCGTGCTGGCCGTCGGGCTATCGTGGCTGTTCGGCACGGTGGCGGCGATCCTGACCCAGGACAGCTTCCGCGGCCGGGGCGCGCTGCGGACGATCTTCCTCACGCCGTTCGCGCTGCCCGTCTACGCCTCGGTCATCATCTGGGCGTTCATGTTCCAGTACAACAACGGCCTGGTGAACGAACTGCTGCACAACGTGCTCGGCATCACCAGCCGGCCGTCTTTCTGGCTGATCGGGCACAACAGCTTCTTCGCGCTGGTCATCATCTCGATCTGGCGCAACTGGCCGTTCGCGTTCCTGTGCGTGATGGCCGGCCTGCAGGGCATCCCGCGTGACCTGTACGAGGCCTCGGCGATAGACGGGGCGGGCATCTGGCAGCAGATCCGCCGGATCACGATGCCGTCGCTGCGGGCCGTCAACCAGGTCCTGGTCCTGGTCCTGTTCCTGTGGACCTTCAACGACTTCACCACGCCGTTCGTGCTCTTCGGCGCGTCCGCGCCCAGCCCGGCGGACGTCGTCTCGATCCACATCTACAACGCCTCGTTCATCAACTGGAACTTCGGCGAGGGCTCGGCGATGTCGGTGCTCATGCTGATCTTCCTGCTCCTGGTCACCGCCGTGTACCTGCTCGGCACGTCCCGTAGGAGGAACAATGCCTAGCGGACTCGGGGCCGGCGCGGCCCGGCGGGCCGGCCCGCGGCGGCGGGGCCGGGGCCGGGGACGAGGACGCGGGCGGGGGCTGATGGCGCCGCCGCCGTCCTTCATCTGGACCCGGCGAATCGTGCTGACGCTGCTCACCCTGTTCGCGCTGATCCCGGTCTACGTGATGGTCAGCAGCTCGCTCAAGCCGCTGCAGGACGTGACCAGCACGTTCCGCTGGATTCCGGATCCGCTGACGCTATCGGCGTACCACGACATCTGGTTCACGGTGCCGCTCGGGCGCTATTTCCTGAACTCGCTGATCGTGTCCACCTCGGCCGCGGCCGCGAGCGTCGCGGTGGCCATCTTCGCCGCGTACGCGGTGAGCCGGTACGGGTTCCGCGGCAAGCGGATCTTCACCACCGCGGTGCTGGCCACCCAGATGTTCCCCGGGATCCTGTTCGCGCTGCCGCTCTTCCTGATCTTCGTCAGCATCGGGAACGCCACCGGCATCCCGCTCTACGGCTCGCGCGGCGGCCTGATCATCACCTACCTCACGTTCTCGCTGCCGTTCGCGATCTGGATGCTCACCAGCTATTTCGAGTCGGTGCCACGGGCGCTGGACGAGGCCGCCCTGGTCGACGGGTGCGGGCCGGTCCGTGCGCTGTTCCGCGTGGTCATCCCGGCCGCGCTGCCCGGCATCATCGCGGTCACCATCTACGCGTTCATGACCGCGTGGGGCGAGGTGCTGTTCGCGTCGGTGATGACCAACAACACCACCCGCACCCTCGCCGTCGGGCTGGCCGACTACTCGACCCAGAACAACGTCTACTGGAACCAGATCATGGCCGCGTCCCTGGTCGTGAGCGTGCCGGTGGTCGCCGGATTCCTGCTGATGCAGCGGTATCTGGTGGCCGGCCTCACCTCCGGGGCGGTCAAGTGAGCCACGGCTTCCCCGCCAGCTTCAGCTTCCCCGGCACCCGCAGCTTTCCCGGCACCCACAGCTTTCCCGGCACCCACAGTTGTCCCACCAGCAGAAGGGCGGTCGATGAACGACCTCAGCGTGCTACCTACTAGCTTCACCTGGGGCGTAGCGACCTCGGCCTACCAGATCGAAGGAGCGGTCAGCGAAGACGGCCGGTCCCCCTCGATCTGGGACACCTTCTCCCATACCCCCGGCAAGGTGGCCGGCGGGGACACGGGGGACGTCGCCTGCGATCACTACCACCGGTGGCCCGAAGACCTCGGGATCATGAAAGAGCTCGGCGTCGACGCCTACCGCTTCTCGATCGCCTGGCCGCGGATCATGCCCGACGGCGCCGGGCCGGTCAACCAGGCCGGCCTCGCGTACTACGACCGCCTGGTGGACGCGCTGCTGGGGGCGGGCATCACCCCGTTCCCGACGCTGTACCACTGGGACCTGCCGCAGGCGCTGCAGGACCGGGGCGGCTGGGCGTCGCGGGAGACCGCCTCCCGCTTCGCCGACTACGCCGCGGCGGTGTCCGGCCTGCTCGGGGACCGGGTCAAGGACTGGGGCACGCTGAACGAGCCGCGCTGCGCCGCGTGGATCGGGAACCTCGAGGGGCGGCACGCGCCCGGCCTGGCTGACATCGATGTCGCCGTGCCCGTGTCCTACCATCTGCTGCTCGCGCACGGCCTGGCCGCGCAGGCTCTGCGGGCCGCCGTACCGGACGCCCGGATCGGCATCATCAACGTGATGCACACCTGCGAGCCCGCCACCGACCGCAGCGAGGACATCGAGGCGACGACGCGTTACGACGGGCATGTGAACCGGTGGTGGCTGGACCCGATCCACGGCCGCGGCTTCCCGGCCGACATGCGGGAGATCTACCGCGTCGCCCTCCCCGAGCAGCCCGGCGACGCCGAAACGATCGCCACCCCGCTGGACTGGGAGGGCGTCAACTACTACTCCCCCACCATCATCAGCGACGACCCGGGCGGCGGTGTCCCGTACGCGCGCGAGACGCCGCCCGACGGCGTGCCGCAGACCATGCTGCGCTGGGAGATCCGGGCGGCCGGCCTGGAGCAGGTCCTGGTCCGCGTGGCCACCGAGTACGGGGCGCGCTCGCTGTACGTCACCGAGAACGGCTCCGCCTGGGCCGACCACATCACCCCGGACGGGCAGGTGCACGACCAGGGCCGGGTGCGGTACCTGGAGGAGCACCTGGCGGCATGCGGCCGCGCCGTGGCGCGCGGGGTCCCGCTCGCCGGGTATTTCGCCTGGTCGCTGCTGGACAACTTCGAGTGGGACTACGGCTACGACGCGCGGTTCGGCCTGGTCTACGTCGACTACGAGTCGCAGCGGCGGACGGTGAAAGACAGCGGCCGCCGGTACGCGGACATCATCACGTCGCACCGGCAGCGGCCCGCGGTCACGGCGCCGGACGGCGACCTCGGCTAGGCCGCCCCGCCGCCCGGGGACCGACAGCGTGCCCCGCCGCCCGGGGACCGACAGCGCGCCCCGTCGCCCGGGGACGGACAGCGGGGCCGAATAACCTACGCTGAGGGCACGCTGCCCTACCCACACCGCGAGGCGCTTTCGCTCGGCACTTATTATAAGGATTGAGCGAAGGGGGACTTAATGCCGGAACGAAGGCGATGGACCGTTCGTGACCTGCGCCGGGACAACCGGTCAGTGCTCTTGTGGTCGCTTTACTTCGACCAGCCCTGCAGCCGGCAGGATCTGTCCGAGGCGACCGGACTGAGCTCGGCCTCGGTCAGCAACGTGATCCGTGAGCTGATCCACGAGGGCATCGTGGTCGAGGCCGGCTCGGTGGACTCCGACGGCGGCCGGCCGCGGGTACTGCTGCGGATCAACCCCGACTACGGCTACGTCGTCGGGATCGACGTCGGAGAGACCCGCATCCAGGCCGAGCTGTTCGACCTGACCATGACCGTCCGGGCCAACGCCGACATTCCGCTGGAGCCGCGGGAGCACGGAGTCGACGTGGTGGTCGACCGGATCCTGCGCTGCCTGTCGGCGGTGCTCGCGGACAGCGGCGTTCCGTCCGGGGCCATCCTCGGGGTCGGCGTGGGCGTTCCCGGCGTGGTCGAGCGGGGCGCCGAGGTCGTGCTGTACGGGCAGACGTACGGCTGGGACGCGGTGCCGCTGGAGCGCCTGCTGCGCACCGGCACCGATCTGCCCCTCTACATCGACAACGGCGCGAACACGATGGGCCAGGCCGAGCTGTGGTTCGGCGCGGGCCAGGGCGCGCGGCACGCGGTGGTCTGCCTGATCGGCTCCGGCGTGGGCGCGAGCATCATCGGCAACGGCGCCACCGAACGGCCCGGCGGCTCCAGCGGAACCGAATGGGGCCACACGACGGTCATGGTCGGCGGGCGCAACTGCCGCTGCGGCTCGCTGGGCCACCTCGAGGCCTACGTGGGCGCCGAGGCGATCCTGGAACGCTACGGCCTGCCGCTGCCGGGCGACGACGAGGAGTCGGCCCTGGCGGCGCTGATCGACCTGGCCGAGACGTCCCCGGAGGCGGCCACGGTGCTCGACGAGACGGCGCTGTACCTGGGGGCCGGGATCGGCGACCTGATCAACCTGTTCAGCCCGGACCGGATCATCCTGGGCGGCTGGGCCGGCCTGCTGCTCGGCCACCGCATGCTGCCGGCCATCCGGTCGTCGGCGCGCGAGCACGCACTGAGCCACCCGTTCGCCGAGACCACGATCACCGTGGGCCGCCTCGGCCCGGACGCGGTCGCGCTCGGCGCGGCCACGCTCCCCATCCAGGCCTTCCTCAACGGCACCGCGGTCCCGGCGTCGCGGCGGCCCGCCGCGCCGGAAGAGATCCGCCCGACCGGCACCGGCCGCGTCGGCTGACGCGGGTCACACACCGGGCCCGACGGCGGGCTGCGGTGGATTCGCGGGGCCTGGCGGTCCGGGCGGCGGCGGGAGCGGGCAGGATGAGGAGCGGGCGGGATTAGAGGACGCCCGGGATGAGGCGTTTGCGGTGGGCGGCGAACTCGGCGTAGTCGTCGCCGAGGGCCTCGCAAAGCTGGCGCTCCTCGGCGCGGATGCGGACCGCCAGGCCGGCCGCGCTCAGGGCCAGCGCGGCCACCAGGCTGTACACGTCGCCGGTGGCCAGGGCGTAGCCCGCGATGGCCAGGACGACCCCGGTGTATGAGGGGTGCCGGACGAAGCGGTAGGGGCCGTTCGTCACGACCGTGTGCCCGGCCTGGATGCGGATCTGGTACTGGAAGAAACGGCCCAGGGTGATAATCGACCAGGCACGCAGCGCGACGCCGGCCACGATCAGCACGAGGCCGGCGACGACCGGCCAGAGGCGGCCGCCCGGCCACGGCAGAGCATCGGAGCGACCCAGGGCCTGGGAGAGGAGCACCGAGCCGGCGATGCAGACGTATAGGACCCAGAACGTGGGGTCGTTCCGCACCCCGGAGCGCGCCCGCCATCGCTGGAGCAGGCCCATCACGGCCTCGAACACGAACCAGACGGCGGCCACGGCGTCGAAAGCCCTGGCGGCAGCGCCCGGGGTAAAAACGAGCGGCCCGGTCACCCGCCCATTACAGCACTGCTGGCGATACAGCACTGCTGGCGGTACAGCACTGAGCGGTACCGAACAGAACAGCGCCGCCGGCCGCGCCCACGCAGGCTGATCGCGGAAAGCGGTCAGGCGTGCGGGCTGGGCGCGGCCGGCGGGCAGAGCTCAGTTAGCTCGTTAGAGGGGGCGAACCTGCTCGGCCTGCGGGCCCCGACTGCCCTGGCCGACCGAGAACTCGACCCTCTGGTTCTCCTGAAGGCTGCGGTAGCCGTCAGCCTGGATCGCGGAGAAGTGCACGAAGACGTCGGCCGAGCCGTCGTCCGGTGCGATGAAGCCATAGCCCTTGTCAGCGTTGAACCACTTAACGGTTCCCTCTGCCATTCCCGATCTCTCCTACTGCGATCTTCGGGTCCACTTGTGTGTCCCCGGGCTGCTGCAACCGCCTACCTCGAAGGATTGGCTCCCGGGAGGTCCTTTGGCGCCCGCTGTCAAATTCGCAGGCACCGTGACACGGACAACGAACTTCGACGACAACCACGGCTATTTAACACCATGCCGTCCGCCGATGCGGCATAGGCGGCGCGGTCCGTTCCGATCCGCTGGCCGCCGGGCGGTGCCGGAGCCGGTCAGGTGCTGGTCCGAGCCGGGAGAGACTCCCGGGCGCTCACGGTATTGCCGGGTGCCGGCGGGACGTGCTGCCGGGGCACCGGCGGCAGCTAAGCGCCGAAGGCGGCGCGGGCGGCGTCGAGGGTGCGCATCACGGCGAGCGTGTCGTCCAGTGTCAGCAACGGGGATTCGGTGAGGCCGGCGCGCAGGCAGCGGGCCACCTCTTCGGCCTCGTAGCTGAAGCCGTGCCCGGGCAGGGTGATCGTGCGGGTCTCCGGCTCCCGGCCGGCCCGCCTCAGGGTGAGGCGCTCCGGCCGGTGGAACGGCGGCCCGGCCGTGATGATGCCGCCGGTCCCGGTGATCGCGGCCACCCGCGGCGAGTCGGCCCACAGGCCGCAGTGGTAGAGGCCGACCGCGCCGCCGGTGTACCGGGCGATGATGGCGGTGTTCGCGTCGACGCCGGTGCGGGCGGGGGTGGCCAGCGCCCGGACCTGCTCGGGCTCGCCGAGCAGCATCGCGCCGAACGATATCGGGTACACCCCGATATCGAGCAGGGCACCGCCGGCGAGGTCCGCGTTCCACAGCCGGTTGTCCGGGTCGTACGGCGGGGAGCCGGCGTAGTCGGCCTGGACCGCCGTGATCCGGCCGATCGCTCCCTCCCGCACCAGGCCCGCGATCTCCCGGACCAGCGGGCTGAAGCGGGTCCACATCGCCTCCATCGCGAACAGGTGCCGTTCGCGGGCGAGCGCGATGAGGTCCGCCGCCTCTTCCGCGGTCACCGTGAACGGCTTTTCCACCAGCACCGCGCGCCCGGCCAGCAGGCACAGCCGGGCCGCGCGGTGATGCCCCGGATGGGGGGTGGCCACGTAGATCACGTCCAGGCTGTCGTCGGCCGCAAGCTCCTCGTACGACCCGTAGGAGCGGCCGATCCCGTAGTCCGCGGCGAACGCCGCGGACCGGCGGGTGTCGCGGGAGCCGACCGCCGCGACGACGTGGCCCGGCAGCATCAGCACGTCTTCGGTGAACGTGCGGGCGATGTTTCCCGGGCCGAGGATGCCCCAGCGGACCGGCGCCGGTTCCATGGTGCTCACCTGCCAAGTATCCCGCAGACCTCGTTTCAGGCCAGGGCCGCCGGCGCGCTAGGGGCACGCTTCGGCCTTGAGGAACGTCCTGGGTCGGCACCGGTGGCGGAAACCCGGACGCGATACGGTGACGCGGTGACCGAACATCTGGCCGACGACCGCCCGGTGGTGGCGGTGGCCAACCGCCTCCCGGTCCAGCACGGTGACGACGGCTGGGAACTGTCCCCCGGCGGCCTGGTCACCGCGCTGCGGCCGGTCATGTCCACGCACTCCGGCGCCTGGGTCGGCTGGGACGGCGGCGCCAAGGGGATGCCGGCGACGCTGCCGGACATGGACGTACGGCTGGTGCCGATCGGCCTGTCCGCCACCCAGATCCGCAACTACTACCACGGCTTCGCCAACGCCACGCTGTGGCCGCTGCTGCACGACGCGATCGAGAAGCCCCGTTTCGAACGGGCCTGGTGGTACAGCTACCGGGACGTGAACGCGATCTTCGCCGACCGGGCGCTCGCCGCGCTCGCGGAGGAACCCGGCGCGATCACGTGGGTGCACGACTACCACCTGATGCTGGTCCCCCAGCTCATCCGCGGCCGGCGCCCCGACCAGCCGATCGGGTTCTTCCTGCACGTGCCGTGGCCGTCACCGGACCTCTTCGCCCGGCTGCCGTGGCGGGAGCAGATCCTGGCCGGGCTGCTCGGCGCGGACGTCGTGTCGTTCCACACCGAGCGGTACCGCAGCAACTTCGTCCGGGCGTGCGCGCGGCTGCTGGCCGGCTCGGGCATCGAGGTGCGGGGCACGGAGATCATGCTGCCCGACGGCCGGGTGGTGGCGACCACGGCCTCGCCCATCTCGATCGACGCGGCCGAGTTCACCCAGAACGCCACCGCGCCGGGGATAGACGCCGACATCGAGGCGCTGGCCGAGCAGTTCGCCGGGCGCACGCTGCTGCTCGGGGTCGACCGGCTCGACTACACCAAGGGCATCGTGGAGCGGCTGCTGGCCGTGGAGATGATGCTGGAGCGCAATCCCGAGTACCGCACCAGCCTCGCCTTCCTGCAGATCGCGATGCCCAGCCGGGACAACGTGCGGGAGTACCGCCACCTGCGCGCGACCGTGGAGCAGCACATCGGCCGGATCAACGGGCGGTTCACCGAACCCGGGAACGACGTGCCCGTGCACTACCTGTACCGGGGCCTGTCGCAGCAGCATCTCGCCGCGTACTACGCGGTCGCCGACGCGCTGCTCGTGACGCCGCTCATCGACGGCATGAACCTGGTCTGCAAGGAGTACGTGATCGTGCAGGACGCCCGGGACGAGAACGGGATCCTGGTCCTCAGCGAGTTCACCGGCGCGACGGGCGAGCTGCCGCAGGCCATCCTGTGCAACCCGTTCGACGTCGAAGGGCTGTCGTACCGAATCGAGAACGGCCTCGGGCTGCCGGCCGAGATCCGCCGCGCGGCCATCTCCGAGATGGCGGCGTACGTCCGGAAGCACGACGTGCACCGGTGGGTGGCCGAACAGCTAACGGAGATCGCCACGCGCGGCGCGAAGGCGGCCGCGGCGGCCGCGGCGCGGGAAGCCGGCTGACGCCGGCCGGACAGCCCGAAGATGGCCCTACGACCGGTCGCGGAGCGCCTGGTAGTTCGCGAGCGACTCGGAGCGCTCCTTGGCATGGTCGGCGATCCGCTCCGGGTAGCCGTCCGGCAGCCCTTCCGGCCGCCGCCAGGGCTCGTGGATCTCACGGCCGCGCACGCCGGCCAGCTCGGGGACGTAGCGGCGGATGTAGGCCCCGTCGGGATCGAACTTGCGGCCCTGGGTGACCGGATTGAAGATCCGGAAGTACGGCGCCGCGTCGGTGCCGGTGCCCGCGGTCCACTGCCAGCCGTGCTGGTTGCTGGCCAGGTCCCCGTCCACCAGGTGGCGCATGAAATGCCGCGCCCCGTGCGTCCACTCGATGTGCAGGTCTTTGACCAGGAACGACGCGACGATCATGCGGACCCGGTTGTGCATCCAGCCCTCGGCCAGCAGCTGGCGCAGGCCGGCGTCCACGATCGGGTAGCCGGTCCGCCCCGCGGCCCAGGCGGCGAAGGCCTCGTCGGCGGCCTTCCCGGTGGCGTACGGCATGGCGGCCATCGCGGGCTGGAAGTACTCGCGCGCGCTGTCCGGCCAGAAGTGCAGGACGGCGGCGTAGAACTCGCGCCAGGCGATCTCCCGGCGAAAGGCCGAGTCCCCGGGGCCGAGCCCGGCGAGGATCGTCCGGGGGTGGATCGAGCCGAACTTCAGGTACGGCGACAGGCGCGAGGTGGTGTCCAGATCGGGCCGGTCCCGTTCGCTGGCGTAGCCGTCCAGCCGGCCGCGGCGGAAGCTCCGCCAGGCGGCCAGCGCCGCGGCCTCCCCCGCCGCCGGCAGGGTCAGCCCGGGCGGCAGACGGGGGTCCTCCGGGATGCCGGTGCCCGCCAGCGCGCGCCAGGTCACGTCGCCCGGACGGGACGCCGCCGGCGCGCGCCAGCCACGGGCGGCCCAGACCCGGTAGAACGCCGTATACACCTTGAACGGCGTCCCGTCCCCCTTGGTCACCCGGCCCGGCGCCACCGCGTAGGGCGAGCCGGTCCGCACCAGCGGCGTGCCGCCGAGCGCGCGCGCGACACGCTCGTCGCGGGCCGCCCCGTAAGGCGCGAAGTCCGCGCTGACGTGCACCGACGTGGCACCGCACTCGCGGGCGACGGCCGGGACCACGTTCTCCGGCTGGCCGTACCGGACGGTGAGCGCCCCGCCATGCTCGCGCAGTTGCTCATCCAGCGCCCGCAGCGTCCGGTACAGAAACGCGATCCGGGGCGCGCCGGACGGCCGCCGCAGCGCGTCGTCCAGCACGAAGAGGGCCACCACCGGGCCCGCGCCGGCGGCGGCCAGCAGGGCCGGATGATCACCCAGCCGCAGGTCGCGACGGAACCACAGCACGGCGGCAGACATCGGCTCAGCTCCCCTCATCCCGCCAGCGGCGTACACCGCAGCTGACTTCCCCCGGCGGCCGGCCGCATTCACCAAGGTAGCGAGCGTGTGGCGGTTACGTGGCGGCGAGGTGGCAGGAACTGCCCGAACTGCTCTGCACCCAGGCGCCCGGGAGGGCGGCGGCCAGGGCGTGCTGCGCCCGCCAGCCGGCAGGTCTCCTGCATCAGGCCCGGTATCAGGCCTCTGGTAAGTGGGCCCCGGCAGCGCCGACGGCGGCCCTCGGGCCGCCAGGCACGGTGACAACGATGTCCGACGGCCGACCGTGCGCGATTGCCCGCGGGAGCCGTGCGATCCGGATTACCGCGTGAGACGATCACAGCGAGCGAGGAGGCGACGGGGATGTTCGACGCACGATGGGAAGCGGCGGAGCAGCGTCAGATCAGACAGCGGACCGGGGACGAGCCGCCGGTGGACCCGGAATCGCGGCCCCGGCCGGACCTGCCGGCCGGCACCGACCTGCTGCCGAAGATCAAGCACATCGTCGTGCTGATGATGGAGAACCACTCCTACGACAACTACCTCGGCATGCTGCCCGGGCGCGGCGAGGGGCTGGCCCGCGGGCCGGACGGTGCCCCGCTGGCCGCCTGCCCCCGGCGGGACGGCAGCCTGGTGCCGGCGCACCACCTCACCTCGACCGTCCAGGTGGACCGGGTCCCCACCCAGAGCTGGAACGTCAGCCACCTGCAGTACAACGACGGCCGCTGCGACGGTTTCGTGAACAGCATCGAGCAGTTCGTGCCGGGCGCGGACCCGGCCGTGCCGATGGGCTACTGGACCGAACAGGACCTGCCGTTCTACCACGGGCTGGCGCGCACGTTCCCGCTGGCCGACCACTGGTTCTGCTCCTGCCTGGGGCCGACGTTCCCGAACCGGCGGTTCATGATCGCCGGGACCGCGCACGGGCTGATCGACGACCTGCCGTGGGACCTGGTGGACTACCCGGCGGCCGGGACGATCTTCGACCTGCTGACCAGGAACAAGATCGGCTGGGTCAACTACCACAACGTGAACCCGACGGGGCTGCTGCTGAAGCGCGTCCTGGGCACGCCGGGCCTGACCGCCGCGCGTCGGCTCGCCTCGGTCGGCCGGCTGTTCCCGTCGATCGTGCACGCCGAACGGGGCAACAAGTCGTTCACCGCGGACCTGTACCCGCTCGGGATGGCCGGCTGCGTGCGCCACCTGCGCACCGCGCAGCAGTTCTTCGCCGACGCGGACGCGGGCACGCTGCCGGCGTTCAGCATCGTGGATCCGGACTTCGGTGACTTCTCCGAGGAGAATCCGCAGGACATCCGGAAGGGCGAGAGCTTCGCCAGCGAGGTCATCTCCCGCGTGCTGCACGGCAAGGGCTGGCCCGGCACGCTGCTGATCTGGACGTACGACGAGCCGGGCGGCTACTACGACCACGTGCCGCCGCCCGCGGCGATCCCGCCGGACGACGTGCTGGCCAAGGATCTGGTGCTGGCCTGGCCGTCCTGGGTGCGGGCCCTCCTGCGGCCGCTGCTGCGGGCCGCGCTCACCGAACTGGTGAACGCCGACGCCGGGCCGCGCACCTACGACCGCTACGGCCTGCGGGTCCCCGCCGTCCTCGTGTCCCCCTACGCCCGGCCCGGCTACGTGACCAGCACGGTCTACGACCACACCTCGATCCTCAAGCTGGTCCAGCAGAAGTGGAACCTGCCCGCGCTGACCCGCCGGGACGCGGCCGCGACCGCCCCACTGGACGCGCTCGACCTCGACGGCGAGCCCGCCTTCCTGACCCCGCCGGAGCTGCCCAGCCCCAGTCTGGCATGGGGCTCGCGATAGCGGGCACTTTCCGATAGCCGGGCACGCGGAGCCACCGAGGCGCCACCCACCGGCAGCCGGCCGTGAGACGATCACCCCGACACAGGGAGGAAACCGGCATGTGGGAAAGGCTGGAGCGGCGAGAGATCAGGCGGCGTGGCGGTCCGGCACCCGCCGAGCCGGGCGTGCGGCCCCGGCCCGACCTGCCCGAGGGCAGCGACCTGATGCCGGACATCCGCCACATCGTCGTGCTGATGATGGAGAACCACTCCTACGACAACTATCTCGGCATGCTCGAGGGTCGCGGTGAGGGGCTCCGGTCCGGGCCAGACGGCCTGCCATCCAACCCGCGGCAGGACGGCACGCCGGTCAGGGCACACCATCTTTCCGCCACCAGCCAGACCAAGGGCGATCCCGTCCAGAGCTGGAACGCCGCGCACATCCAGTGGGACGGCGGGCGCAACGACGGATTCGTGCGCAGCGTGGAGCAACTGGTGCCCGGGGCCGACCCGGCCCTGCCGATGGGCTACTGGACCGAGGAAGACCTGCCGTTCTACCACGGGCTGGCGCGCACCTTCCCGCTGGCCGACCGGTGGTTCTCGTCCTGTCTGGGGCCGACGTTCCCGAACCGGCGGTTCATGATCGCCGGGACCGCGCACGGCCTCATCGACGACCTGCCGTGGGACACCCTCGACCTGCCGCCGGCCGGGACGATCTTCGACATGCTGACCCGGCAGGGCATCTCCTGGGCCAACTACCACAACGTGCGGCCGGCCACCGTGCTGTTCAAGCGGCTCTTCGGCCAGCACGCGCTGCGGGCGGCCCGGGGGGTGGCCAAGATCGGCCGGTGGTTCCCCAGCGTCGCGCAGCGCGTCCAGGGCAACAAGCAGTTCACCGCGGACCTCTACCCGCTCGGGCTGGCGGGGTGCGTCCGGCACCTGCGGCGCACCGAGCAGTTCTTCGCCGACGCGGACGCCGGCACGCTGCCGTCGTTCAGCGTCGTGGACCCGGACTTTGACGTCTTCTCCGAAGAGAACCCCCAGGACATCCTCCGGGGCGAGAGCTTCGCCGCGGAAGCGATCTCCCGCGTGATGCACGGCAAGGGCTGGCCGCACACCCTGCTGATCTGGGTTTACGACGAGGGCGGCGGCTATTACGACCACGTGCCGCCGCCGGCGGCGGTCCCCCCGGACGACGTGCCCGCGCACAACCCGCTGCTGTCGTCGCCCGCCTGGTTCCGCGCGGCGCTGCGGCCCTTCATCGGCTCCTACCTGAAGAAGGTCGAGGACCAGGACGCGGGCCCGGCCAGCTACGACCGGTACGGCTTCCGGGTACCCGCGGTCATCGTGTCACCGTTCGCCCGGCCCGACTTCGTGACCAGCACGGTCTACGACCACACCTCGATCCTCAAGCTGGTGCAGCAGAAGTGGAACCTGCCGTCGCTGACCCGCCGGGACGCGGCCGCGGAATCCCCGCTGGACGCGCTCGACCTGGACGGCGAGCCCGCCTTCCTGAAGCCCCCGGACCTGCCCGGGCCCGCTCTCGAGTGGGGCCGCTGGTCGGCCGCCCGGGCGCCGGTGTCGCGCTTCGCACGCGTGAAGGCGCGAGCGCGGGCCCGTTCGGCATCATGGTCGTCGAAGAGAAAATCCGGTTGATCGGCGCCCGCCCGCTCGGATAGGAACCCCGCCCGGATAGGAACCCCGCTCGGATAGGAACGCGGCATGCTCACTGGTGAGGTAGTGGCCCTGCGGGCCCGGCTGGACAGCGACATCGCCGTGCTGGAGGCCGAACTTTACGCCGATGTGGCCCTGCGGAGCAGGACCGACTCGCGGCCGTGGCGGCCGGTGCCGCCCGGCTCACCGGCGTCCCCGTTCCGGGTCGCCGACCCGCAGGCCGACCCGGCGTGTTTCTCCGTGGTCGAGCTGGACAGCGGCGAGCTGGCCGGGGAGGCCCTGCTGTGGGGAGTCGACAACCACAACCGCGTGGCGCACGCCGGGCTGTCCCTGCGGCCGTCGTTCCGTGGCCGGGGCCTCGGCACCGACATCGTGCGCGTGCTGTGCCGCTACGGCTTCGAGGTCCGCGGCATGCACCGGATGCAGGTCGAGACGCTGGCCAGCAACGCCGCCATGATCCGGGCCGCCACCCGGGCCGGGTTCACCCGGGAGGGGATCTTGCGCCAGGCGGCCTGGGTGACCGGCGCGTTCGAGGACGAGGTCATCCTCGGCCAGCTCGCGTCGGAGTGGCTGGAGTAAAGCGGGGAGGGAACAAGGCACCGAGGGAACAAAGCACGGAGGGAACAAGCGGGCGGGTCATGATTTGGGGACCGACTTGGCCGCCTCGGCCAGGGCCTCCATTGGTAACGGCGCCCCGGGGAGGCCGGAGGCGGGTGGCGGTGGTTCCGCAGGGGGCGGTGGTTCCGCAGGGGGCGGTGCTTCCGCGGCGGGAGGCGGCTCGCGGCCGGGCGCGGTATCGGCGCTGACCTCGACCGTACGGAAGCCGGGCATCAGGCGGGCCAGGACCAGCGCGCCGGCGATACAGACCAGGCCGCCGGAGACGACCGACACCTCGTTACCGAAGGCGTTGCCGACCGCGCCGGCCTCCAGGTCCCCCAGCCGCGGGCCGCCCTGGACGACACCGATCTGGATCGCGGCGAGCCGGCCCCGGAGCCGGTCCGGGACGGACAGCTGGATGATCGTGCTCCGCAGCACGGCCGAGATCACGTCGGCCCAGCCCGCGATGGCCAGGAACAGCAGGGCCAGCAGCAGGTTCCCGGTCAGGCCGAAGGCGACGATCGCCGCGCCCCACACGATGACCGCGACGATCACGGCCTGGCCCTGCCGGCGTATGTGCGCGACCCAGCCGGTGGCCAGCGCCCCGGCCAGGGCGCCGACGCCGGGCGCCGCGTAGAGGAAGCCCACGGTGGCGGCGCCGCCGCGGAACACGTTCACCGCCATGGCGGGAAACAGCGCGCGCGGCATCCCGAAGACCATGGCGTTGATGTCGATCAGGTAGGCGCCCTGGATGCCCTGGCGGCCCCGGATGAACCGGAACCCTTCGGCGATCGAGCGCAGCCCCGGCCGGGTGGCGTGCTCCCCCGCCGGCTGCGGGGAGATGGCCCACGCGGCGACGACCGCGACGGCGAAGCTGGCGACGTCGACCCAGTACACGAAGTTGATACCGGCCCCGGCCAGGAGGATGCCGCCCAGCGCCGGCCCGACAATCGTGCCGAGCTGGTTGAGCACCTGGTTCATGGCGGAGGTGGTGGCGATGTGCTCGGATGCGACCAGGTTGGGCACGATCGAGTTGCGCGTCGGGTTGTCGAACGCGGTCAGGCCGGCGGTCACGGCGGGCAGCACGAACAGCGGCCAGAGCCGCGCGCCCAGGTCGGCGTTGAGGGCCAGACCGGCGCTGGAGCATCCCATCAGCACCTCGACGCGCAGCAGCAGCTTCCGCCGGTCGGTCGCGTCGATCACGGTCCCGCTGTACAGCGAGCAGATCAGCAGCGGGACGAGCTGGGTCAGGGAGACCAGGCCAACGTCGAGGGAGGACCGGGTGAGCCGGTAGACCTGGTACGGAACGGCGACTGCGGTCAGCTGGGTCCCGAGCAGGGAGACGAGCTGGCCGCCGAGCAGGACGCGGAGATCACGGGACTGCCGCAGGGGCGTAACGTCGATGAAAACCCGTCGTCGGCTGCGCAGTCCCAAACAACCCTCCTAGCCGACGGTGGGCACATACCCAGGTCAGGCGGCCCCTGGGCCATTTAGCGAGTCTAACGAGTCACGAGATGCCGTCGTGGCCAGGAAAACGCGGGGAAGGGTGGGCCGGACAAGCGGACGCTGCACTGCGGCGGCCGGGCCCGCTTCAATGAGCGGTAATGCAGCCGGCGAGTCGTCTCGGCACTGGCCGCTACGATAGCGGAAACTGCAGCTCAACGATGGTGCCGTCGGGACGGGTCTCGACCGCGACGACGTCCGCGAGCTGCCGGGCGACCCACAGGCCGGCTCCCTCGCCGACGTCCAGATCCGGGGGGTGGAAGCCGGCGGTCGCGACGGCGTCCCCGGGACCGCCGGAGTCGACCCGCACCGTCACGGCCCCGTCGCCGCCCCAGACGCGGACCTGGCCGGGCATGATGCCGTGCCGGAACGCGTTGGCGAGGACCTCTCCCGCCGCGACCTCCGCCATCCGGCTGTCCGCCATGGTCAGGCCGAGGGTGCGCGCGGCATCGCCGACCCGGTGACGCGCCACGGCGAGGTCGCCGACCTCGGTGAGCTTCATCTCCAGGGCGACACCGGCCGGAACGGGGGATACCGGCCCGGGATGGGCAGACAGGTAGGCGGCCGGCTCGACGTACTCGGCGTTCCCGGTGACGAGGCCTTCGGCCTCCACGACCTGCGGGTGGACACGCGCCACGTCGGCCAGCAGCTCCGGGGGATACCGGCGCCGGTCGTACAGGCATATCCAGGGGAACCCGTAGCCGCCGAACAGCTGGGTCGCGGCCGCTTCGGCCCGCAGGTAGGCGGCCCGCCGGCTGGTCCCCAGGGGGCCGCCGTCGAGGTCACCCTCGGTCAGCAGCCGGGTCTTGGCCCCCGCCGCCCGCCGGCCGGCGAGATAACTGCGGAACGCCTCGGACATCCGGCCCAGATGCTGATAGCTGAGGCCGGGCAGGCCCCAGCGGATCCGCGCCGCGTCGTCGCCGAGCGCGGAGCTGACGATCTTCTCCGCGCGCTGGGACACGACCGCCACCACGGCTTCGCCGCCGTCGAGACCAGCCCGCAGGAAGGACAGGGCACGTGTGCGGAGGTCCTCATCGGAGTCGTAAAAAGCGGCCGCGTGATGTGGGTCCGGGGGCCCAGGGACAGAGGTCATCGGCCGTGCTCCGGCACGCGCGATTCCCTCACAACCGTGGCCCTCCTTCTCGTCAGTCCATCTTTCCGCCCGTGACGGCACGCTACCCACGAATGCGGTGCCGACACATGGACCGAACGTCAGTCGTCCATCTGCCGAAGGACCCACGCGGTGACGGCGCCGTGGGCCGCCCGGACGGCCAGGCAGCAGGAGCCATGTGCGCTTCGGCGGGGACGCGCGTTACTGGCGTGCTCTGGCGGTGACGAACTCCGGCACCGGGCCCCGTCCATTCCCGATCTCATCATCGCCGCGACGGCTGAACTGGCCGGCCTGACTGTCCTGCATATGGATAAGGACTTCGAGATCATCGCGGCCATTACCGGCCAGCCCCTCGAACGCCTGAACATCGCCTGACCCGCCGCCCGGACGCCGACATAAAGCCAAGCGTCGCGCGGACCTTTCGGTCATGGGAGTGTGTTGCTGCTAGCTTCAGCAGGCGCATCGGGCGGACCGCGCGGGAGGTCACTGTGGGGTTCTTCGGCGGCTTCATCTTCGACGGGCGCGACTGGCAAGCCTTTGATCCCTTTTCCGGTGCCCGGCCGGAGCTCGCGGAGCCCTGGCTCAGCGTGGTGATCTACGACAGCGACATCGCCGACATCCAGTACCGGCCAACGGGAGCGGGCTCAGGCACCGCGTACCTCGGGCACACGCCGCGGGGGTACTTCGATGACGAGAACGCCTCGGCACCTACTGATGTCTCGCGCGAGGCTGAGGGCCTTGCCTCCTGGCTAGTGCAACTGCACGCCGGGAGCGACGAATTGCAACTCCAGGACCTGATCACGTCCTTTCTGGCCTCTGACCTGGTCTCTGACGAGGACGGTGACCACGGCGACGGCTTCGTGGATAACGACGCTGACCACGATCTCGCCGACCCCTTCGTCGAGGTCAAGCTGGCCAGGCTCCTTGCGGCAGTCGGCCTTCCGGGCCCGCCCGGACTCCCCGATCCCAGCTAGCGGCCAAGCCCCCGGCTGGCCATGGCGGCAACCGGGGACAGCCAGTACCTGGACGTGCTGGACTACCAGTGGCAAGAGGTCGCCATCCCGTTCTGGAAGGACATCCAGGCGCGGGCGCGGGACGCCGACGTGACGGTGTGCATCGAGATGCACCCGCACAACCTCGTGTACAACCCGGGCACGCTGGAGCGGCTGGCCACCGAGATCAGCGCCACCCACGTGGGCGCGGAGATGGATCCCAGCCACCTGTTCTGGCAGGGCATCGACCCGGTGGCGGCGATCAAGCGGCTCGGTGGCCTCGTGTACCACGCCGTGGCCAAGGACACCCGGATCAACGAGGAGAACTGCCGCGTCTTCGGCGTGCTGGACGATCGCTTCCGGCGGGTGCCGGCGGACGAGAACCCGGTCGGGCTGGGCGGGAAGAACACCCTGACCCGCTGGCCCACCGACTCCTCCTGGGACTTCGTCGCGGTCGGGCGCGGTCACGGCCAGGACTTCTGGGCGGGGTTCCTCTCGGCTCTGGCCGCCGTCGACCCGGACATGGCGGTCAACATCGAGCACGAGGACCAGGAACTGGATCAGATCGAGGGACTCCGCCTGGCCGCCGCGAACCTCAAGGCGGCCGCCACTGCCGCCGGAGTCTGACGGGCGCCGGAGTCTGCCGGGCCGGGGCGGTAGCCGGCGCTACCAGCCGGTGAGGGTGAGGTCGAAGCTGTAGCGGGAGGCGCGGTAGATGTGCTTGCCGTGCTCGACGACGCGCCCGTGGTCGTCGTAGGCGACGCGTTCCATGGTCAGGAGCGACGCTCCCCTGGTCTCGCCGAGGGCCCGGGCCTCGGCGGCGGTCGCGGTGCGGGCCCCGATCGACTGCCTGGCGATCCGCAGATTGACGCCGGCCGCGCGGAGCAGGTTGTACAGCCCGTGCCGCTCCAGGTCCTCGGGCGTGAGGTCCATGAGGCCGGACGGTACATAGTTCCGCATGAGCGCGAGCGGCTCACCGTCGGCGTAGCGGAGCCGCTCGAACGCGTAGACCTCCGTGCCCTCCGCGAGGCCGAACTCCAGCACCAGCGTCGCGGGCGCCGGCTCCCGGCCGAAGCTGAGCACCCGGGTGCGCGGGTCCCGGCCCGCCTTGACCAGGTCCTCGTACAGGCTGGTCAGCTCGACCTGGCGGCGGACCTTGGTGTGCACGACCTGGGTCCCGACGCCGCGCTTGCGCACCAGCAGCCCGCGGTCGACCAGGTACTGGATGGCGCGGCGCATCGTCGGGCGGGACAGGCCGAGCTGGTCGGCCAGGTCGATCTCGTTCTCCAGGCGTGACCCCGTGGCCAGCTCGCCGGACTCGATCTGCTGCTCCAGGTGCTGGGCCACCTGGAAGTAGAGCGGGACCGGGCTGTTCCGGTCCACCTGGATGGGAGGGGCGGGTTGGTTCACGGCTACCTCTCTCAACGGCCACATCGGCCACCTCCATTATGGCCGGGCTGATGGGTTGACTGTAGATCAGAACGTAAATATGTCAGGACAAACTATTGACGGGCTATGAAACGCGGGCGTAAAAAGACAGCAACTCACCGATTCCGTACGCGGGATCGGGCCCCCGAGGGGCAGCAAGACACGGCATCTGCTCACTTAACGTGCCCGGGCTCCCGCCGGCCGGACACGGCTCGCCCCAGTCCCCGGCGACGGTACGGCGCTTCCGATACCGCGGTCAGCTCCCGCAGGGCGGACCGCGAGGACACCAGCACCAGGAGCAACGGCCACGCACCTGGGCTCCGGACCCCAATCCCCCATGCCAATGGAGGCACGGCACCATGCCCAGATTCAGAAAGCGGTCCCTCGGCACCGCGCTGATCCTCGTCCTCACTGTGATCGTCGCCGCCGCGTGCAGTGCCACCGGCGGGAAGCGGGCCCAAGACGCCGCCGCGGCCGCCGCGAACGCAGGCGTCTCGGCGGGCCACGCCAACACGCCGCACTACACGTTCGCCATGATCACGCACGCCGCGCCCGGTGACACGTTCTGGGACATCATCCGGGCCGGCGCGAGCGCCGCGGCCGCCAAGGACAACGTGACGTACCACTACTCCAACAACCAGGACCCCACGCAGCAGGCCCAGCTGATCCAGGACGAGATCAACAGCCACGTGGACGGAATCGCGGTCACCGACCCGGACCCGCAGGCGCTGTGCCCGGCGATCCTGAAGGCCAAGGCGGCCGGGATCCCGGTGGTCATGTTCAACGCCGGCATCGGCAACTGGCAGGCGTGCGGCGCGATGGAGTACTTCGGGTCGGATGAGAACGTCGCCGGGACCGCGGCCGGCAAGCGGCTGGCCGCGGCCGGCGCCAAGCACGTGCTCTGCGTGCTGCAGGCCCAGGGCCAGGTTCAGCTCGAGGCCCGGTGCGCGGGCGTCGCAGCGGGTCTCGGCTCCGAGGGCACGATGACGAAGCTGTACGTCGACGGCACCGACAACTCCTCGATGCTGACCACGATGAGCGCCAAGCTCACCCAGGACAAGAACGTCGACGCGGTCATCACGCTGGGCGCGCCGGTTGCGCTGGTCGCCATCCCGGCGATCCAGCAGGCCCACAGCAGCGCCAAGCTCTACACCTTCGACACCAACGCCGCGGAGATCGCCAAGATCAAGACCGGGCAGATCCAGTGGGCCGTGGACCAGCAGCCCTTCCTCCAGGGCTACGAGGCCATCGACTCGCTCTGGCTGTTCAAGACCAACGCCGACGTGCTCGGCGGCGGCCAGACCGTGCTGACCGGGCCGTCGTTCATCGACGCCAGCAACATCGGCACCATCGCCCCCTACGCCGCGCGCGGCACGCGATAAGGCCCCCGGCCGGATTCTGGAGGAATTCATGAGCGACACCATTGAGGCCGCGCCCCCATCGCGGCTGGACGAACGGGTGGGGCGCAAATCCCCCCTGGCCCGGCTGTTCGCGCGCCCCGAGGCAGGGGCGCTGGCCGGCGCGATCGTCATCTACGTCTTCTTCTTCGCGGTGGCGCCGTCGTTCCGGAACGCCAACTCGTTCTCCAGCGTGCTGTACGTCAGCTCGACCTACGGCCTGATGGTCGCGCCGGTCGCGCTGCTGATGATCGGCGGCGAGTTCGACCTGTCGGCCGGCGTCGCGGTGACCAGCTCGGCGCTGTGCGCGTCCCTGTTCGCCTTCGAGTTCACCACGAACGTCTGGGTCGGCGTGCTGGTCGCCCTGGGACTTTCCCTCACGATCGGGTTCATCAACGGCTGGATCGTGGTGAAGACCGGCATCCCGAGCTTCCTGGTCACCCTGGGCACGTTCTTCATGCTTCAGGGCATCAACCTGGCCCTGACCCAGACCATCACCAACCAGGTGGCCAGCCCGAGCATCTCCGACATGCAGGGCTTCAGCTCCGCGCAGAAGGTGTTCGCCTCCAGCTTCACCGTCGGCGGGGTGAACATCCGCACGTCGATCATCTACTGGATCGTCGTCACGGCCATCGCGACCTGGATCCTGCTGCGCACCCGCGTCGGCAACTGGATCTTCTCCGTCGGCGGCTCCGCGCCCAGCGCCCGCGCGGTCGGCGTGCCGGTGGGCCGGATGAAGATCGGCCTGTTCATGGCCGTGGGCCTGCTGGCCTGGTTCGTCGGCATGATCACCCTGTTCCAGTTCAACACCATCCAGTCCGGCCAGGGGATCGGCAACGAGTTCATCTACATCATCTCGGCGGTGGTCGGCGGGTGCCTGCTCACCGGCGGCTACGGCTCGGCGGTGGGCGCCGCGATCGGGGCGCTCATCTTCGGGATGGTCAACCAGGGCATCATCTACGCCGGGTGGGACCCCGACTGGTTCAAGTTCTTCCTCGGCGCGCTGCTGCTGGGCGCGATCCTGCTGAACACCCTCATCCGTCGCCGTGCGGAGGCACATCGATGACGAGCACTCTGGAAAACGAGAACCGGACCGCCGCGCCGCTGGTCCGGCTGACCAGGGCGGGCAAGCACTACGGCACCATCATCGCGCTGTCCGACATCACCCTGGAGGTCAGTGCGGGCGAGGTGACGTGCGTGCTCGGCGACAACGGCGCCGGCAAGTCCACCCTCATCAAGATCATCGCCGGGCTGCACCAGCCCAGCGAGGGCACCTACGAGGTCGAGGGCACCCCGGTGGCCTTCGGCTCGCCGCGCGAGGCGCTGGAGCGCGGCATCGCGACCGTGTACCAGGACCTGGCCGTCTGCCCGCTGATGCCCGTCTGGCGGAACTTCTTCCTCGGCAACGAGAAGCGCAAGGGGCTGCGGCTGGACATCCCGTTCATGAGGAAGACGTGCAAGGACGAGCTGCTGGCCATGGGCATCGACCTGCGTGACGTCGAGCAGCCGATCGGGACCCTGTCCGGCGGCGAGCGGCAGTGCGTGGCGATCTCCCGGGCCGTGTACTTCGGGGCCAAGGTGCTGATCCTGGACGAGCCCACGGCCGCGCTGGGCGTCAAGCAGTCCGGGGTGGTGCTGAAGTACATCATCCAGGCCCGGGAACGCGGCCTGGGGGTCATCTTCATCACGCACAACCCGCACCACGCCTACCCCGTCGGTGACCGCTTCCTGCTGCTCAACCGGGGCCGGAGCATCGGCTACTACGAGAAAGACCAGGTCACTCGGGACGAGCTCACCGGGCTGATGGCCGGCGGCAGCGAACTGGAGGAACTCAGCCACGAACTGGAGGCGGCCGGCGGGTCCGCCGCGGCCGCGGCGGCGGAACTGGAGGAGGACGCGGAAGAGCTCGGCACGGCGTCCCATCAGCCACACACGGGTAATTCGCCGGCATGACACCGACGATCCGGATCGGGCTGGCCGGCCTGGGCCGCATGGGGCGGATCCACGCCGCCAGCCTGTCCGGCCGGTGCCCGTCCGCCCGGCTCGCCTGCGTCTTCGACGCCAGCGAGGGCGCGGCGGCCCAGGTGGGCGAGCAGTTCGGCGTGCCCGTCGCGCCGTCGTACGAGGACATGCTGGCCGACGAGGCGATCGACGCGGTGGCGATCGCCACCCCGACCGGGACGCACGCCGAGCTGGTGACGCGGGCCAGCCGGGCCGGCAAGCACGTGTTCTGCGAGAAGCCGATCTCGCTGGACCGGCAGGCGACGCTGGGCGCCATCGAGGCGGCGCGCGCGGCGGGCGTGACGTTCCAGGTGGGTTTCCACCGCCGGTTCGATCCGGACTGGGCCGCCGCCGCGGACCGGATCCGGGCCGGCGAGCTGGGCGACGTGTACCTGTTCCGCACGTCGCTGCGCGACATGAACCCGCCGGACCCGGCGTTCCTGGCCGGGGCGGGCGGGTTCTTCGCGGACGTCACGATCCACGACCTGGATACGGCGCGGTGGATGGTCGGTGAGATCGTGGAGGTGACCGCGCACGGCGCCGCGCTGTCGGACCCAGGCTTCGCGGACATCGGTGATATCGACACCGCCGTCGTGGTCCTCCGCTTCGAGAACGGGGCACTCGGGGTGATCGACAACAGCCGGGCCGCAGGGTACGGGTACGAATGCTCGACCGAGGTGATGGGGCGAAACGCCACGGTCCGCATCGACCACCCGCAGTACCGGAACTACGAATGGCGGACGCCGGGCGCGGCGAGCCACGGGCCGCCCCGCGACTTCGAGCAGCGGTTCCCCGACGCCTACGCCGCGGAACTCGAATCGTTCGCGCAGTGCGTACGGGACGGCACGCCGGCCCGGGTGACCGGGCACGACGCCCTGGCCGCGTTCGACCTGGCGCGGGCGGCCGGGGAGTCCTGGCGCTGGGGCCGGACCGTCCTGGTCGAGCCGCAGCGTACCGAGGCCGGCGTCATCTACACCGTTAAGCAGGAGAGCCGGTGACCACGCCCCCGCCCTTCGAGGGACCGCCCTTCGAGGTGCTGACCATGGGCCGCATCGGAGTCGACATCTATCCGCTGCAGACCGGGCGGTCGCTCCGGCACGTCGAGACCTTCGGCAAGTACCTCGGCGGCAGCGCGACCAACGTCGCGGTCGCGGCCGCGCGCTACGGCCGGCGCGCCGCGGTGATCAGCCGGACCGGGCAGGACCCGTTCGGCGACTACATCCACGACGCGCTGAAGGGATTCAGGGTCGACGACCGGTTCGTCACGGCGGTACCGTCGCTGCCCACCCCGGTGACGTTCTGTGAGATCTTCCCGCCCGACGATTTCCCGCTGTATTTCTACCGCTTCCCCACCGCGCCGGATCTGCAGATTTCCCCGGACGAACTTGACCTCGGCGCCATCGGCGGTGCGGGCATCTTCTGGATGACGGGGACCGGGCTGTGCCAGGAACCGAGCCGGAGCGCGACGCTGCGGGCCCTCGAAGCGCGAGCCCGGTCCGCGGAAAAACCCGGGCGCCGCACCGTGTTCGACCTGGACTACCGGGCGATGTTCTGGCCGTCCCGGGAAGAGGCACGCCAGTGGTACGCCCGGGCGCTGCCGCACGCCACGGTCGCGGTCGGGAACCTGGACGAATGCGAGACGGCCGTCGGCCTCCGGGAGCCCCGCGCGGCCGCCCGCGCGCTGCACGACGCGGGAATCCAGCTCGCGATCATCAAGCAGGGGCCGGCCGGCGTGCTGGCCTCGGACGGCACCCAGATCGTGCAGGTGCCGCCCGTCCCGGTCGAGGTGGTCAACGGCCTGGGCGCCGGGGACGCGTTCGGCGGCGCGCTGTGCCACAGCCTGCTGTCCGGCTGGGACCTGGAACGCACGCTGCGGTTCTGCAACGCCGCCGGGGCCGTGGTCGCGTCCCGCCTCGCCTGCGCCGACGCGATGCCCACCGCGGCCGAGGTCGAAGCGATCCTGTCCGGGAAAAAACTGGCCGGGAACAAAGGAGCCCAGCGTGCGTGAGTCAGAACTGCGGCATCTGGTCGACACGCGGACGCACCACCCGGAGGCGATCGCCGAGGCCGCGGCGCGCCGGCTCCCGGCCCGCTCGCTGCTCGGCGAGCACGGCCGGCTGATGGTCATCGCGGCCGACCATCCGGCGCGCGGCGCGCTCCGGGCCGGTGAGCGGCCACTGGCCATGGCGCACCGGGCCGACCTGCTGGACCGGCTGTGCCTGGCGCTGTCCCGGCCCGGCGTCAACGGGGTGCTCGGCACGCCGGACATCCTGGAGGACCTGCTGCTGCTCGGGGCGCTGGAAGACAAGGTCGTGATCGGCTCGATGAACCGGGGCGGGCTGGCCGGGACCAGCTTCGAGATCGACGACCGGTTCACCGCGTACGACGCCGGGAGCATCGCCGCGGCCGGCTTCACCGGCGGGAAGATGCTGATCCGGATCGATCCGGAGGACCAGGCCACCGCGGCCACCCTGCAGGCGTGCGCGGCCGCGGTCAGCGAACTGGCCGCCCAGCGGCTGATCGCGATGATCGAGCCGTTCATCTCCCGTCGCGCCGACGGGAAGATCCGCAACGACCTCACGCCGGAGGCCATGATCCGCGCCATCACCGTCGCGTCGGGGCTGGGCCGCACGTCGGCGTACACCTGGCTGAAGGTGCCGTACGTGGAGGACATGGAACGGGTCATGGCCGCCTCCACGCTGCCCGCGCTCATCCTGGGCGGCGAGGTCTCCCCGGACCAGAACGCGGTCATGGCGGCCTGGCGCAAGACCCTGCAACTGCCGACCGTGAGGGGATTCGTCATCGGACGCTCGCTGCTCTTCCCGCCGGACGACCACGTCGCCGCCGCCGTCGACGCCGTGGTGGAGATGCTATGACGGGCCCCGTGGTCCGGCACCGCAGCACCGCGGCGGGCCCCTACCTCACGTCCATCACCCCGGAGGCGGCCGGCTGGACCTACAGCGGCCTGCGCGTGGTCGAGCTGCCCCCCGGCGGCCAGCTCGACCTGGGGACCGGCCCGGATGAGGTCATCGTGCTGCCGCTGTCCGGCTCAGCCACGGTGACCTGCGGGGGGCAGCACTTCACGCTGGCCGGCCGGCGCAGCGTCTTCGACCGGGTCACCGACTTCGCCTACCTGCCCCGCGACGCGGAGGCCGTCGTCTACTCGGCCGACGGCGGGCGGTTCGCGCTGCCGTCCGCCCGGGCCACGGAGCGGCTGGCGGCCCGCTACGTCGCCGCGGACCAGGTCCCGGTCGAGCTGCGCGGGGCGGGGGCGGCGAGCCGGCAGGTCAACAACTTCTGCGCCCCGGAGGCGTTCGCGGCCGATCGGCTGATCGCCGTGGAGGTCCTTACCCCGGGCGGGAACTGGTCCTCCTACCCGCCGCACAAGCACGACGAGCAGAAAGCGGACGAGTCGCAGCTCGAGGAGATCTACTACTTCGAGGTCGCCCGGGGCGGCCCCGCCTACCAGCGGGTGTACAGCTCGGGGCCCGGCCGCGACATCGACGTGTGCGCCGAGGTGAGCACCGGCGACGTCGTGCTGATCCCGCACGGCTACCACGGCCCGTCGATGGCCGCACCCGGCTACGACCTGTACTACCTGAACGTGATGGGCGGCCCGGGGGAACGCGTCTGGCGGTTCTGCGACGACCCCGCGCACGCGTGGGTGCGGGCCACCTGGCCCGGAATCCCCGTCGACCCGCGGCTGCCGATGACCCGCGAGGGAGGCAGCACATGACCGTCCGGCTGACCGTGGCCCAGGCCCTCGTCCGGTTCCTGACCCAGCAGTACAGCGAACGGGACGGGACGCGGGAGCGCCTGATCCCCGGCTGCTTCGGCATCTTCGGCCACGGCAATGTCGCCGGAGTGGGCCAGGCCCTGCTGGAGGAAGAGCGCCGCGGCCAGCCAGACCGCCTGCCCTACCACCTGGCGCGCAACGAGCAGGCCATGGTGCACGCGGCGGTCGGGTTCGCCCGGATGCGGAACCGGCGCCAGGCGCTGGCGTGCACCGCGTCGATCGGGCCCGGCTCCACCAACATGCTCACCGGGGCGGCCCTGGCCACGATCAACCGGATGCCGGTACTGCTGCTGCCGAGCGACATCTTCGCCACCCGGGTGGCCAGCCCGGTGCTGCAGGAACTGGAGGATCCGCGCTCGTACGACGTGTCGGTCAACGACGCGTTCCGGCCGCTGTCACGGTTCTTCGACCGCATCTGGCGCCCCGAGCAGCTCCCGTCGGCGCTGCTGGCCGCGATGCGGGTGCTGACCGACCCGGCCGAGACGGGGGCGGTCACCCTCGCCCTGCCGCAGGACGTCCAGGCGCAGGCCTTCGACTGGCCGGAGGACCTGTTCCGCACCCGGGTGTGGCCCCTGGCCAGGCCCGTTCCGGAGCCAGAAGCAATTTCCCGCGCCGTGGCGATCCTCCGCGGCGCGCGCCGGCCACTGATCATCGCCGGCGGCGGGGTGCTGTACTCCGAGGCCCAGGACGCGCTGCGGCGGCTGGCCACCGACACCGGCATCCCGGTCGCGGACACCCAGGCCGGCAAGGGCGCACTGGCGTGGGACCACCCGCAGGCCGTGGGCGGGGTGGGTGCGACCGGTTCCGCGCCGGCCAACGCCCTGGCCGCCGGGGCCGATGTCATCCTCGGGATCGGCACCCGGTACAGCGACTTCACCACCGCGTCCCGGACCGCGTTCCAGAACCCGGCGGTCCGGTTCGTCAACCTGAACGTCGCCGCGTTCGACGCCTTCAAGGAGGCCGGTACCGCGATCGTGGCCGACGCGCGGCGCGGCCTGGAGGCCCTGGGTACCGAACTGGACGGCTACCACGTCGAGGCGGGCTACACCGCGCACTACCAGCGCCTGGCCGCGGACTGGGCCGCGGTGACCGACCGCGCCTACCACCTGGGGCATCGGCCGCTGCCGGCGCAGACCGAGGTCATCGGGGCGGTCAACGAGATCGCCGGGCCGCGGGACGTGGTGGTCCAGGCGGCCGGGAGCCTGCCCGGCGACCTGCAGATGCTGTTCCGCTCCCGGGACCCGAAGCAGTACCACGTCGAGTACGGCTACTCCTGCATGGGCTACGAGATCGCCGGCGCGCTCGGGATCAAGATGGCGGCCCCGGACCGGGAAGTGTTCGCGATGGTCGGCGACGGCTCCTACCTGATGATGGCGCAGGAGATCGTGACGGCCGTCTCGGAGGGCATCAAGCTCGTCATCGTGCTGATCGACAACCGGGGCTTCGCCAGCATCGGCTCGCTGTCCGAAAGCGTCGGCTCGCAGCGCTTCGGCACGCAGTACCGGTACCGCGATCCCGCCTCCGGGACGCTCGACGGCGGTTACCTGCCGGTGGACCTGGCCGCCAACGCCGAGAGCCTGGGCGCGGACGTGCTGCGGACCCGCACGATCGAGGAGTTCCGTACCGCGCTGGGCAAGGCCAGGGAGGCGGCGCGGACCACGGTCGTCTATATCGAGACCGACCCGCTGGCCCCGGTGCCGTCCTCGGAGAGCTGGTGGGACGTGCCCGTCGCGGAGACCGCCGGCCTGGACAGCACCCGCCGGGCCCGGGAGGCCTATGAGCAGGCCAAGACCCGCCAGCGCAGCTACCTCTAGAAGGGCGTCATGAAGACCATTGAGCACTGGATCGGCGGGGCCGGCACGCCGGGCGTGTCCGCGCGGACCGCGGACGTCTACAACCCGGCGACCGGGCAGGTTCAGGCCCGCGTGCTGCTGGCCGGGCCCGCCGACGTCGACGAGGCCGTGCAGACGGCGAAAAAGGCCTACCAGTCCTGGCAGGACGTCTCGCTGACCCGGCGGGCCCGGATCATGTTCGCGTTCCGTGAGCTGATCGAGCGCCACCTCGACGACCTCGCCCGGGTCGTCTCCGCCGAGCACGGCAAGGTGATCTCCGACGCCCGGGGCGAGGTGATCCGCGGCCTGGAGGTGGCCGAGTTCGCCTGCGGCATCCCGCAGCTGCTCAAGGGCGAATTCTCCGATCAGGTGTCCACCGACGTGGACGCGCACTCCTTCCGGCAGCCGCTCGGCGTGTGCGCCGGGATCACCCCGTTCAACTTCCCGGCCATGGTGCCCATGTGGATGCACCCGATGGCCATCGCCACCGGCAACACGTTCGTGCTCAAGCCCAGCGAACGGGACCCGTCGGCGTCCCTCCTCATCGCCGAGCTGTACGCGGAGGCGGGGCTGCCGGACGGCGTGTTCAACGTGGTGAACGGGGACAAGGTGGCCGTGGACGCGCTGCTCGATCACCCCGACGTGGCCGCGGTCTCGTTCGTCGGCTCGACCCCGATCGCGTCCTACGTACACCGGCGCGCCTCCGAGCAGGGCAAGCGCGTCCAGGCGCTCGGCGGGGCGAAGAACCACGCCGTCGTGCTGCCCGACGCCGACATGGATTTCGCCGCCAGCCACCTCATCGCGGCCGGGTACGGCTCGGCCGGCGAGCGCTGCATGGCGATATCCGCGGTCGTCGCGGTCGGGACGGCCGGGGACGAGATCATCGCGCGGCTGCGGCGCAACGCCGAAGAGATCACGGTCGGCCCCGGGGACGATGCGTCCAGCGACATGGGACCGATCGTCACCGAGCAGGCGCGGGACCGGATCGCCGGCTACGTCGATCGCGGCGAGCAGGCCGGCGCGACGCTCGTCGTGGACGGGCGCGGCCTGGTGGTCGACGGGCACGAGGCGGGCTTCTTCATCGGCCCCACGTTGTTCGACCACGTCGGCACGGAGATGGACATCTACACCGACGAGATCTTCGGCCCGGTGCTGGTCGTGCTGCGCGCCGACTCGCTGGCCCAGGCGATCGAGCTGATCAACGCGAACCCGTACGGCAATGGCACGGCCGTGTTCACCTCCAGCGGCCACGCCGCCCGGACCTTCCAGCGCGCCGTGCACGTCGGCATGATCGGCATCAACGTGCCGATCCCGGTGCCGATGGCCTTCTACTCCTTCGGCGGCTGGAAAGACTCGCTGTTCGGCGACACGCACGTGCACGGCGCGGAAGGCGTCCGCTTCTACACCCGCGCCAAGGCCATTACGACCCGGTGGCCGGGCTCAGCGGGCACACCGGACACCGCGCACCGCACGCCCATGCACTTCCCCACCGCGGTCTGAGGAGCGATCCATGAGCACGTCATCCCCTCCCGCCCGGCTGCTGCTCGGCAGCTGCCCCGACTCCTGGGGCGTCTGGTTCGCCGACGACCCGCGGCAGACCCCCTGGTCCCGGTTCCTCGACGAGGTGGCCCAGGTCGGCTACCGGTACCTGGAACTCGGGCCGTACGGCTACCTGCCCACCGACCCGGCGCGGCTCCGGGACGAGGTCGGCGGGCGCGGCCTGACGGTGGCCGGCGGCACCGTGGCCGGCCACAGCGGACTGCACCGGCCCGGCGACTTCGGCTCGATCCTGGCCGCGACGCGGCAGGTGGCCGAGCTCACCGCGGCGATGGGGGCGCGGCACGTCATCTTCGTCCCGGTGCCGGGTTACCGCGACGACGTGACCGGCGCGTACCTGGAGCCCGCCGAACTGGACGCCGACGGCTGGCGGACGCTGATCGCGTCCGCCAACGAGATCGGCAAGCAGATCGCTCAGGACTACGGGGTGCGGCTGCAGTTCCACCCGCACGCCGACAGCCACGTGCAGACCCAGCCGCAGATCGAGCGGTTCCTCACCGATACCGACCCGGAGTACGTGTCGCTGTGCCTGGACACCGGTCACCTGGCCTACGGCCGCGCGGACAGCGTGGCGATCATCACCCGGTTCCCGTCCCGGATCGGCTACGTGCACATCAAGCAGATGGACCCGGACATCCTGGCCAGGGCCGCGGCGGAGGACCTGCCCTTCGGGCAGGCCGTCGCGATGGGCGCGAGCTGCGAGCCACCGCACGGCCTGCCGGACATCCCGCCCGTCCTCGCCGCCCTGGAGGAACTGGGCGCGGAACTGTTCACGGTGGTGGAGCAGGACATGTACCCGTGTGACTTCGCCCAGCCCAAGCCGATCGCGGCGCGCACCTATACGTATCTGGACGGCCTGGCCAGCCAGAATGGAGGGACGGCATGACGGTCCGGGTAGGGGTCATCGGCACCGGTATGATCGGTGCGGACCACGTCCGCCGGCTGAGCACCGTGCTGGCCGGGGCGGTCGTCACCGCGATCACCGACGTGGACAAGGACCGCGCCGCCGCGGTGGCCGAGCGGTTCGGCGGGCCCACCGTGCACGCCAGCGGCGAGGACGTCATCGCCGACGCGGGCGTCGACGCGGTGGTCGTGGCGTCCTGGGGGCCCACGCACGAGGAGTACGTGCTCGGCTCGATCGCGGCCGGCAAACCCGTCTTCTGCGAGAAGCCACTGGCCACGACGCCCGAGGCCTGCTCGCGGATCCTGGACGCGGAGACCGCGGCCGGACGGCGGCTGGTCCAGGTCGGCTTCATGCGCCGTTACGACGCGGGATACAGCGCCCTGAAGGTCGCGGCGGCCAACGGCTCGATCGGCGTCCCGCTGCTCGCGCACATGGCCCACCGCAACCCGGCCGTCCCGCCCACCGTGACCAGCGAGATGGCGATCAACGATTCGGTCGTGCACGAGATCGACGTGACCCGGTGGCTGCTGAACGAGGAGATCACCGCGGTGATGATCTTGTCCCCCAAGCGCAGCCGGAAGGCGGCGCCCGGGCTGCAGGACCCGATGGTCGTGGTGTTCCGCACCGAGAGCGGCGTCCTGGTCGATGACGAGCTGAGCGTGAACGTCGGGTACGGGTACGACATCCAGGCCGAGATCGTCGGCGAATCCGGTAACGCGCGGCTGGGCAGCGGCGGGCTGAGCGGGGGCGCCCCCATCGTGGTGACGAACGACGGCGGCCGCGCCTCCGCCGTCCCGGCGGACTGGCGCGAGCGGTTCATCGGGGCCTACGACGAGGAGTTCCGGGTGTGGATCGACGACATCGCCGCCGGCCGCGAGGCCAGCGGCCCCAGCTCGTGGGACGGTTACGCCGCCACCGTGGTGGCCGGCGCGTGCGTCTCCGCCCTGCACGGTGCCGGCGAAAGCGCCTTCGGCGGGGGCGGCGGCTGGACCACGGTCCCGCTGCGGGATCGCCCCGGCTTCTACCGCCGGTAGCCCCGGGCAGCCGGTAACCCCCGGGCAGAAGGTGCCATGAAGATCGCACACGTTCCGCATGGGCGGCCACATGACCGGGATCATGGAGTACCTGGCCAGGTACTTCTGAGCGGGGGCTACGTACGCCTGCGCGGCCGGCCGCCGGCCTGAGCACGGGCGGTGCGGGCCAGGGCGGGCAGGCGGCGCAGCAGTGCCCCGGCCTCCGCCACCGAGCGGTCCTGGAGGGCGGCGGTCACGCGGCGGCCCGCGACGTCCAGCCGCACCGAGGCCAGGCCGAGCCGGCGCTGCACCGGCCCCTGGACCCAGCGGACGCTCTGCACCTTCTCCAGCGGAATCCAGGTCGTGGTGCGGCGCAGCCGGCCGCGCGCCGCCACCACGTAGTGGTCGTCACCGCCCCACGCCAGGAAGTGGTACATCAGCGGCGCCTTCCACCGGGCGTGCCGGGGCGGCCGCTCCGACGGCGCCGGCGGGGCGCCGACCACCTCGCTCAGCATTTGCTCCGCGTCCGCGCGGGTCCCCACCGGGACGAGCGCGCGCAGCCGGCGGGACTCCGACCGGTTCTCCCGCCGCTGGCGCGGCCCGGCCACGTCGACCTCCAGCCGGCACCAGCCGAACGCCCGCCACACCAGCGGCTCCACCAGCCGGACGGCCTGGACGCGCCCCGGGCGGATCGTTTCCGCGGTGGTCTGCACCAGCCCGGAGCGCAGCCGCAGCCCGTCCGCGGCCACCGCGACGGTGGTGCCGTACTCCCCGTTGAACTGGCGCCAGACCCCGATCACGACGCCCACCGCGACCGGAAGGTAGGTAGCGGTGACCCCCGGCTGGTGAGTCAGCGAGGCGAGGACGGCGACCGCGGCGATCACGACGGCCACGATGACTCCGGTGACGCTCAGGGCCAGGCCCACGACCAGCTGGCCGGGGCGGACGCGGAACACCAGCCGTTCCTGGGATACGGGTGAGGCTGGCGTAGCCTGAGAGGCGGGTGCGGCTGGGGATGTTGTAGAGGCTGGCGCCGTGGCGGTCCCGGGAACGGAGGCGGCGGTCCGCGCGGCGGGCGCGGCCGGGCCGGCGGCCGTCAGTGACAGCAGTTCCTGGCGGAGCGCCTGGGCCTCGGACAGCCGGAGAGCGACGAGGCGGCCGCCGGAGGAGTCGGCGCCCGCCATCCGCAGCCGGATCTCGGCCAGCCCGAGCACCCGGGCGAACCCCGTCTGGACGACGTCGATCGCCTGGACCTGGGACAGCGGGAAGCGCCGCGACTGCCGGCGGATCAGGCCGCTGTCGATGAGCAGCACGCCACCGGCGACCCGCCAGCGGGTGACGGCCCAGCTGATCACGCCGCCTACCAGGACGATCGCGACGACGACCAGGTCGTCGATGAAGTCGCGGCCGGCGTGGCGGGTGTTGGCGAAGATGAGAAGGATCAGCAGGACGGCGAAGCTGGTCAGGTGACGCCCGCTGCGGACGAACGGGGACAGCGGATGCAGCCGGTGCCAGCCGGCCACGTTCTCCGGCGTCCCGGGTGGCCGTCCCCCAGAGGGCGGGGAAGGCGGCCGGTAGGACGGCAGTGAGCCAGCGGGATCCGGCGCCCCGGTCACAAGCCCGCCGCCTGGGCCTCACCGAGCGAGGCCAGCTGGTCGCGCAGGCGGGCGGCCTCGGCGCGCTCCAGCCCGGGGATGCGCGCGTCGCTGGCGGCCGCCGCGGTGTGCATCCGGACCGTGGCGAGGCTCAGGCTGCGCTCCACCGGGCCCGCGGTCACGTCGATGTACTGCATCCGCCCGTAGGGAATGACCGACTGACGGCGGACCAGCACTCCGCGCCGGACCATCAGGTCGTCGTCGCGTTCCGCGTACCCCCACGCGGCGACGCGGCGGGCCAGGAACCGTTCGGTCAGCAAACCCAGCACGACCAGGGCCAGCGCGACGATCAGGCCGATCAGCGCCGAGGACGCGCCACCCGCGAACCCGCCGATCAGCGCGAGCGGCACGGCGACCAGAGCGACCTCGATGCGCCGCGCGCGCAGCAGGCGGGGCGACGGGCGATGCCAGTCCAGGTCCTCATCTCCCCTGGCATCTCCCCTGGCCGCATCCCCCGTTACCGGCTGCGCGCCGGGGTCGGCTGCCGTCATCTGGACGTCCTCCCTGTGGTGTCGATCCAGCCGGCCGCGCATGGCCCCCTGCGGCCTGAAGGAGAAGGTACACCCGGCCATCGGTCATCTGCGGTCGCCGGCGGATCGCAGGAAGGCCAGGACGGCGCGGATCCGGTTGTTGTCGGTGTCGGTCTGCTCCAGGCCCAGCTTGCCGAAGACGCTGGTCACGTGGGCCTCGACCGTCCGCGGGCTCAGGTGCAGGTCCTGCGCGATGCCGACGTTGGACCGGCCCTCCGCCATCCGGGCCAGCACCTCACGCTCGCGGGGGTTGAGCGACTCGATGGTGCTGGCACTGCGCTTGCGCTGCAGGAGCCGGCGGACGATGGTCGGATCCAGGATGGTCTCCCCGGCCACGATCCTTTCCAGCTGGCTGACCAGATGGCCGGCGTCGGTGACGGTGTCCTTCAGCAGGTAGCCGACCCCGTAGCCGAGCGCGTCCATCAGCTGGCTCGCGTAGCTGGCCTCGGCGAACGTGGACAGGACCAGAATCCCTATGCCGGGATCGCGGGCGCGGATCTCGGTGGCGACGGCGATCCCCTCGCCGGTGAAGGTGGGCGGCATGCGCAGATCCAGGATCACCGCATCGGGACGGGGCCCGCTGCGGAAGAGGCGGGCGATGAGCTCCGCGCCGGAGGACGCCTGCACGGCGACCTGCGCCCCGGACGCCTCCAGGAGGAGGACCAGGCCGCTGCGGAACAGGGTGGAATCGTCGGCGATGGCTATCCGCACGGGATCCTCACCCACAAGCGGGTACCGCGCGCGGGCGGGCTGTCGATGATGGCCTCGCCGTCCACCGCGCCGACCCGGTCCATAAGGTTGGCCAGGCCGTTCCCGGCCGGGTCCGCGCCGCCGGCCCCATCGTCGGTGACCTCCATCTCCAGGTGTGACGCGGTCATGCGGACGACCACGCTGGCCTGGCTGGCGCGGGCGTGCTTGACCGTGTTGGTGAGCGCCTCGCACGCGGCGAAGTAGGCCGCCGCTTCCACCTCGGCCGGCCCGCGGCCGGGCGCGACGTCCAGGTCGATCGCCAGCGGGAGCCGTTCGGCGACCTCCTCCAGCGCCGCGGCCAGACCGCCCTGCACCAGCGTGGCGGGGTGGATGCCGTGCGCCAGGTCCCGCAGCTCGGCCAGGACCTGGCCCAGTTCGGTGCGGGCGCCGGCGAAGGCCGCGGTGGCCTCCGGGTCGCTGGTCCGGGACATCGCCACGGTCAGGCGCGCGGCCAGGCCGAGCAGGCGCTGCTGCGCCCCGTCGTGCAGGTCGCGCTCGAGGCGGCGCCGTTCGGCCAGGGCGGCGGCCACGATCCGGGCCCGCGAGGCGCGGACGCTGTCCAGTTCCGCGCGGGCCGCCTCGGCCTGAAGCTGCGCGTTGCGCAGGGCCAGCCCGCTGGTGCGCACCGCCGCGTCGAACAGGCCCCGGTAACGGGCCAGGGCCGCGTCGGCGATGACGACGGCGATCGGCGCGCCGGCGTCGGTCCGGATCACCTCGACGAGCCGACTGTCGGCGCGGGGCCCGGGCCGGGCGGTCGGGGGCAGGGCGGTCGGGGGCAGCACCTCCAGCGTTGGGTCGTGCAGGGTCTCCCGCAGCGCATGACGGATCTGGCCCAGGTCGGCGCCGGCGGCCACCTGGGCGCTCAGCCCGGTGAGGTTCCGGGCCAGCAGGCCGCGCTGGATCACCGCGACCAGGAACGCCACCGGCAGCAGGACGTCGACCACACTCTCGGCGACGTACGCGCCGGTCGGGCCCACGGAGATAGTGGAGAAGGCCTGCGCCACCGCGCTGACCACCGTGGCGGCCGCCGCGGCGAGGCCCGCGGCGATGACCGGGGCGATGACGATGCGGTCCAGGCCCCGCGTTTCCACCAGCCGGCGGACCAGGAGGACGACCAGGACGACCACCACGACGCCGTCGCCGGCGTCCTGGATGACCGCGAGGACGCCGCTGAGCCGCTCGTTCGCGGTGATCGTCGGCCACCAGGACGACGCCGGGTAGCCCGCCGACGTCGCGGTGGTGGTGACGACGACCAGGCTCCGGCTCAGCACCATCCAGCCCGTCAGGGTGAGGACGAAGATCCGCTCCAGCCGGCCGAGCGCGGGCCGCGGGTAACGCAGGACGGCGTACGCCCCGAACACCCGGTCGATGCCGCCGAACACGACCGCGTAGACGGGCCACGGGCCGGTGTTCCAGGCGTCGATGAAGTCGAGCGAGCGGAACACGCCCGCCAGGATCAGCGCCCACGCCACTCCGCGCTGACCGCGTTCCTGCCGCAGCAGCAGCCCGGTGAGGATGAAGGCCAGCGACATGACCAGATTGGCCGTGGCCAGCGCGGGCGCCTGGCGCCACAGCGGGAACTGGGCCAGCGTGTCCAGGCACCCGAGCGCGGCCAGGGCCGCCGCGGCCAGCAGGTAGAAGCGCGGCGGGCGAGACCGGCGGGCGGGCTGCCTTACCCCGTCCGGCTCCGGCCCGCCCGCCAGTGCGCCCGGCTCCGGCGGTACGGCCAGGCTCTCCTGATGAAGGTCACTGCGCAGGGCAACCGTGCCGTCGTCACCCTCCACATCGTCCCCTCGCCCGCATCTTTGCCCGCGTCCTCCGGCTGGGCCCACCGGGAACGCCCTTGCGGTCCAGCCGTCATTATGACCCGATCAGTCCGGTCTGCGCAGCCATCCCGGAGCGGAACAGTCGCCGGTGTCAAGAGGGGAACCCCGCATTGATGCCGGTGCTTTCCACGATCACAGCAAGCAACGCGCCCCGCACACTGGACCGTGGCGGCCGAAGCCGGGTACTCGTCGCCCCGAAGGCCCGGCTCCGGTGCCGGAGTATGAGACAACTGCCGATCCCCCTGACGCAGACGAGAGCACGTTGCATGACCGCTGATCGACCAGGCCCGGATGACAAGGAGGGGAGTCCTCCGGACCGTCGCGCCGGTCACAACCTGCTCAGGCAGGTCGCGTCCCATTACCGCGGAGGTGCGGACGATCTAGTAAGCGCGAGTGGCGTACAACAGGTGGCGACGCTGACGCTGCCGGACGTGGTCATGGCGATCCTGGAGAGCCGGGCCAGCTATCCGCAGGCCGCATCGGCGGCGCTCGTCAGGGAACGCGGCGATGCCAGTGCCGCCGATGGGGGTAACAGCGACGGCGGTAGCAGCGCCGTCGTGCACCTGGTACTGCTCGATGACCAGCAGCAGCCGCTCTATGCGGCGCCGGGGGTCATCATCGCCGTCACGTACGCGGCGCAGCATCTGGACAGCGACGTGCTAGCCGCGTTCGGAGACCGGAACGTCATCATCCTCACATGAGTAACGGGCCGTGGCCCGGCCGGAGGCGGGGGCCGGCCGGGCCCGGGAACCAGCCGAACGAATCCTCGGTGCGGCCGGTGGACGGCCGGTGGACGGCCGGTGAACGGGTGGTACGCCAGGCCCACCGCGCCCGGACAGGGGCCGGCCCGGAGCATCGACGGGTTGGGCGCGAATCGCAGGGGCACCGCTCAGGCGGGCGGCTCGTCGAGCCGGAAACCGACCTTCAGCGTGACCTGGAAATGCCGGAGCTCGTCGTCCTCGATGTGGCCGCGGATGCCGGTGACCTCGAACCAGTCGAGGTTGTGCAGGGTTTTCGCGGCGCGCTGCACGGCGCCGCGGACGGCGTCGTCGATACTGCTGGCCGAGGTGCCGACGATCTCGCTGACCGAGTAGACGTTGTCCTCCATTGGCCCATCCTTCCCATTGCCTGTGATGACTGCGTGACTTACGGTGAGCATGTGGTCTGCGCTAAGGTCCGCCTAACGATCTACCCCGGACGCTGGGCCCGTCACCCTGAGCGCGCAATTGATCTTGGTGGCTGATCTCGGCGACTCCGGGTCGGGGACCCCGCCGGGACGCGAAATCGGGGGATTTGGCGATGTAGATCGGTGCCGTGTGGCAATTTTGTGACCAAATTTTCGTAAGTGTTGGCTCTTGAATCTTTCCTGAGCCCTCAGCTGAATTCTCCTGATTGCGCTCGCTGCGCGTCGGCTTCGCTGGAAGGAACCATGAGAAGACCTCAGTACGCCGTCGGCCTTTCGGCTGGTGTATCGATCCTGTGCGCCCTCGCCAGCGCGGCTACCGCCAGCGCCGCGACGTCGTCGCCGGGCCCGCCGGGCGCGGCCACGCAGGCCGCGTCACCCGTGATCGTCGTCCTGAACAACCAGGCAGCCAGCCCGGCCGCGGCCGAATCCCCGCTGATCTCGCAGGTGAAGGCGGTCGGCGGCACCCACGTGATCGGGTACAGCGCGGTGGCGTCGTTCGCGGCCACGGTCACCCCGGCGGAGGCGGCCACGCTCGCGGCCAATCCCGCGGTCGCGTCGGTCGTCCCCGACCAGAAGGTCAGCGTCGCCCCGGCCACCGCCAGCCAGGTCCCGGCCGCACCGGCCCCGGCCGGCCCGGGGGGCAGCGCCGCGTCCGGGGTCTGCGGCACCCCGTCCAGCCCGCTGCTGCCCGAGGACCTGACCAGCACGCACGCCGTCCAGGCACACGCCCAGGGGATCACGGGCGCCGGGGTCACCGTGGCCTGGATCGCCGACGGCCTCGATCCCAACAACCCCGACTTCATCCGCAACGGCAAGTCGATCTTCAAGTCGTACGTGGACTTCTCCGGCAACGGCCCCAACACGCAGACCGGCGGCGAGGAGGCGTTCGGTGACGCGTCCATGATCGCGGCGCAGGGTAACCAGACCTACGACCTGTCGAACTACGTGAACGCGGCCTACCCGCTGCCCAGGAACTGCGACCTCAAGGTCGAGGGCATGGCGCCCGGCGTGTCCCTGATCGGCCTGAAGGCGGGCGGTGAGCTGCTGGCCAACTCGGCGATCCTGCAGTCGATCGACTACGCGATCACGCACGGGGCCAACGTCATCAACGAATCGTTCGGCGCGAACGTCTACTCCGACAACAACGCGCAAGACACGATCCAGCTGTTCGACGACGCGGCCGTCCGGCTCGGCATCACGGTCACCGTCTCCACCGGTGACGCCGGGATCTCCGGCACCCAGGAAAGCCCGTCCACCGACCCGAACGTGATCTCCGCGGGCGCCTCGACGGACTTCCAGAGCTACCAGCAGACCGGTTACGCCGGCGCCCAGCCGTTCTCCAACGGCAAGTGGGTGTCGGACAACGTCTCGGCGCTGTCCTCGGGCGGGATCAGTCAGGGCGGCCAAGTGCCCGACCTGGTCGCCCCCGGAGAGGCCGACTGGGCGCTGTGCTCGACCAACACGGCGATCTTCACCGAGTGCGTCGGTTACAGCGGCAAGCCGTCGCCGATCCTGCTCTTCGGCGGGACGAGCGAGGCGTCACCCGTCACGGCCGGCGCCGCCGCCCTCGTCATCCAGGCGTTCCGCGAATACCACCATGGCGTGTCGCCATCACCGGCCCTGGTCAAGCAGTTCCTCACCAGCACCGCCACCGACCTCGGGCTGCCCGCGACCGAACAGGGCTCGGGCCTGCTGAACGCGGACGCGGCGGTCAAGGCGGCCGAGAACTACCGTGGCAGCACGCACGCCGCCCAGCCCGATCAGCTCCTGGTCACGCCGCAGCAGAGCACGCTGACCGGCGCGCCCGGCGCGCACGTGGGCACCACCCTGGCCGTCACCAATGCCGGGAGCACAACGGAGCAGGTCTCGGCGGGGACGCGCAGCTACGCCCAGACCTCCAGCTACCAGGCGAACGTGGCGGTCAACGCAGCCACCGACCCGACCTTCAAGTACGCCACCAACGGCCTGCCGTGGGCGTATCGGAAGGTCACCTTCCACGTCGCGAGCGGCGCGGCCCGGCTGGGCGTGTCCATCGACTGGAAGGGTGATCTCGAGGGCGTGCCCGGCGGCTCGGTCGTGCGGCTCACGCTGATCGGCCCGGACGGGGCGTTCGTCACCAACACGCGGCCGCAGGGCGGCACCGTCTCGGCGGACTACGGCTTCGCGGACGTCGCCCACCCCGCCGGCGGCACCTGGATAGCGGTGCTCTACACACCGACCGTAGCCGCGGCGGTGGCCGGCCAGCCGCTGCCGTACACCGGCAACGTCATCCTCGATGCCTACACCCAGAAGGCCGTGCCGGAGGGCACGGTCAGCCCGTCGTCGCTCACGCTCGGCGCGGGCCAGACCGCGCACGTCCAGCTGAACACGGCCATCAGCGGCAGCGCGGGCGACAGCGCCGAGTCCGTCACGTTCGGCACGCCGGACCAGCAATCCTCGGCACCGGTCGTGCTGCGCCCGGTCATCCCGGTCGCGGGCGGGCGGGGCACGTTCACCGGCACGATCACCGGCGGCAACGCCCGCGCGAGCACCCCGACCGAGACCAGCACCTACTCGTTCGACGTGCCCAGGAAGCAGAACGATCTTGACGTCGCGGTCCACCTGAACCAGGACCCGGACGTCGTGATCGAGGGAGCGCTGATCGATCCGGACGGCGAGGCCATCGACGTCGGGACCAACGCCACCGGGGTCAGTATTACCGGCGTGGTCAGCAGCGGGCGCGACCTGCAGCTGATTCAGAATGCCCCGGAGAAGGGCCGGTGGCGGCTCGTCCTGATCGTCGTCGATCCGGTCAGCGGAGCGGAGGTGTCGCAGAGCTTCGGCGGCGCCATCGGCTTCAACGAGGTCAGGGTGGCGGCGAACCTGCCCGCCAGCGCGAGCACCAAGCTGACCGCGGGGAAGGCCGTCCGCTACACCGTCACCTACGGCAACCAGGGCACGGTCGCCGAGCCCGTCCAGGTCGACCCGCGGCTCGCGGCCAGCACCGAGGTGACGCTGCCGTCGCTGTCCGGAACGCCGACGGTGAGCCTGCCGCCGAACATCAACAACCTGGCCAACATCCCGTTCTACGAGGTGCCGCCGGGGACCAGCCAGCTCACCCTGGCCGCGACGTCCAGCACACCGGCCCAGATAGAACTGAACGGCCCGCTGGGTGAGCCGGACGTGTTCGGCAACCTGAACGCCGCGCAGCAGGGCAGCCTCACCTCGGTGGCGCGGGTCACCGAGGCAGGCGGCCGGCACCAGCTGGCGCGAGGGCTGTGGGCCTCCTTCGTCCAGCAGATCGGCCCGTTCACCGACGCGGGCGCGCCGGCGGGCACGAGCACGCTGACCGCGACCGCCGTCACCCAGCCGCTCGATCCGGCCGTGACGTCCGCGGCCGGTGACCCGTACGCGCCCGGCTTCACCGGGGCGGCGCCCACCGGGACACCGGTCGTCGTCAACCCGGGCCAGTCGGGCAGCGTGACCGTGACGATCACTCCGTCGGCTACGGCCGGCACCGTGGTCCACGGCGTGCTCTACCTGGTCACGTCGCCGTTCAACGGCGACGACACCCTGAGCGGCGCGGTCGGCGGCGGACTGGGTGCGGTCAGCACCAGCGGTGACGTGCTCGCCGCCATCCCCTACACCTACACCGTCGGATAGTCCGGCTCGTGCGGGCCGCCCGGGAGGGCGGCCCGCACGAACGCGTCTGTTACCGGCGGCTACCGAGGGCGGAGCTGGCGGGCGATGCCGAGCTGCATGACGCCGGCCAGGATCAGCCAGATCCCGGCCAGCACGGCGAGGGTCAGGATCGACAGTGCGGGCCAGGCCAGCAGGACGAGACCGGCCACGACGCCGAGAATCCCGGAGAGCACGTGCCCACCCCGGCCGGGCATGCCCCGGTGCTCTGCCGCCGACGCAAGCAGGCCGATCCCGTCGACCAGCCAGAAGATCCCGAGCAGCAGGCCCAGCGACAGCAGCGTGATCACGATGTGCCGCAGCGCGTAAAAGCCGATCAGCAGGCTCAGGATCCCGAGGATGGCCCACAGGGTGCGCGCGCCGCCGCCCGCATCGCCGAAGGTCAGCGCGCCCACGAGGCGGAAGACGCCCCAGACGATCAGTTCGATCCCGAACAGGACGGCCAGCACGATCAGCGTCGGCCCGGGCCAGGCCAGGGCCAGGACCCCGGCGATGATCGAGACCACCCCGAAGAAGGCGGGCCACCACCAGGCCCGTCCCACCCGCCTGACGTGATCGCCTACGTCCGTTCCGCTAGCGAAATTGCGGATTCCGATCCGGTTCACGGCCATCACCCTCCGGGCGCGCATCCGAACATCTCCCCCCAGTGTCGCACGGCGGCACGCGGGAATCTGGGGTGCGGGGGGATCCCGGGTTACGGCGAGGCGATCGTTACCGGCCCGGCGACCCCGGGCCGAAGGCCGGGGTGAGCGGCCGGTGTGCCGGCGAAGTACCACCGCGCGGGCGCGGAGCGCATGCGGGGGGTCCGGGGGGTCGCCCCCCGGGCCAGCACAGCCCGGCGACCCCGGGCCGAAGGCCTGGGTGAGCGGCCGGTGTGCCGGCGAGTTACCACCGCGCGGGCGCGGAGCGCATGCGGAGGGTTCCGGGGGGTCGCCCCCCCCCGGGCCAGCACCGTGTCAGGACGCGAACTCCGTAGCGGGCTCGGTGGCGTAGCGCGCCATGGTGGTCACGATCATGTCGGGTGACGGTGGCTGGCCGGTTGCGAGCATGTCGCGCAGATCCCGGAAGTACTGGACGTAAAGATCGGGCGTGAACGTGTTCAGCAGCACCACGGGGCTGTCGCCCGGGTTGGCGAAGGTGTGCGGCGCCCCCGGCGGGATCATCACCAGGGTGCCGGCCGGTGCGTCGTAGGACTTCTCCCCCACCGTGAAGCGGGCCAGGCCGGACACCACGTAGAACCCCTCGTCGTGCCGGGCGTGGCGATGCTGAGGCGGCCCATCAGTGTGCGGGGCGAGGGTGATCTCCCCCACGCCGAGGCGATGCGATGTGTTGCGGCCATCCTCCAGGATGCGCATCTGCGCCGGGCCGGTGAACGCCACCTCGCCGCCCTCCGGGCCTACGACGGACACCTCTGGATGCCCGGCGGGAGCGGTGGAGAAGTCCCAGACCATGCGCAGGAGCTTGTCCGGGGTTTCCAGTTGCGGCAGGTGCCCGGCGTCGGAGATCACCCGGAACTCGGCGCCCGGGATGGCCGCCGCGTAGGCCTCGCCCTGCTCGATCGGGATCATCCGGTCCGCGGCACCCCAGATCACGAGCACCGGGACGGCGGCCGCGGACATGCGGCCGAGCAGGCTGGGGTCGTCCATCGGGTTCCCGCCGTAGCGGGCCATGGTGGCCCGGTTAGCGGCGATGATCGCCTTCTGCGGGGCCGGCACCTTGTCCAGGTCAATCCGGAACCTGTCCGGGTTGAAGTAGCTCAGGTCGGTGACCTGGTCCAGGGAGAGGGAGAAGAAGTCCGGGGCCGGATGGGCTTCGATCCGCAGGCCAGCGGCGTCGACGAGAACGACGTGGCTGATGCGGGGGCTGTTCAGCAGCGCGATCTCGGCCGCGACCCAGCCGCCGATCGAGTTGCCAACGACCGTCACGCCGGTCGCGCCGAGTTCCTCGATCAGCTGGACGTACAGCTTGGCCAGGCCCCCGATGCCGTCCAGGTTGTCCGGGCGGGGGGTGCCGACGAATCCCGGATGGACCGGGGTGAGGACGCGGGCGGGCCGGGACGTGGCGAGCAGGGCGGCGAAGCCGTCCACGGACTGCGGCCCGGCGCCGCCGTGGAGCAGCAGGAACGGGCGCCCTTCGCCACGTTCGGTGAAGGTCACGGGGACCGCGCCGATCCCCGGGACGGTCACCGTGTGCGTCGTCGTGCTGGCAGTGTCAGCCATGCTGGTTTCTCCCTGGTATCGGACTCGTTCGTGAGCAAGAGGTCTTCGTGAGAGTTCACTTTCACGAACAAAGTAGAGGCATTGGCCTCATTATGCAAGTTAACTCTCATAAAAAGAGTGGACTTGACTTATGCGAGCGCGAAACCGACGATGAAAGCATGACAAGTACGCAGGTCCCGGGGGGCGGAGCCGCTACGGCGGCGCGGGGCAGGTCCGCCGAGCCACTGGCGCGCGGGCGCGCGGCTACGGAAGCGCGCGGAAGAGCGGGCCCGGAGGCGCGCGGCCGGGTGAACCAGAAACAGCGGACGCGGATGGCCATCGTCGACGCCACGCGGAGGCTGGCCGAGCGCGGCGCCGAGATCAGCATGCCGGTCGTCGCGCGCGAAGCCCTCGTCTCCGAGGCCACCGCCTATCGTTACTTTCCCGACCTGGCCACGCTGCTGCGCGAGGCCGACGAGGGCACCTGGCCGAGCCCGGCCGAGGCCCTGGCCCCGGTGGCGGACAGCGACGATCCGGTCGAGCGAATCGGCTACGCCGCCGAGGTCCTGTTCCGGGGCATACTGGGCAACCAGGGCGCCGTCCGCGCCATGATCTCGGCGTCGATCATGAAGCCGCCGGTCGCGGCCGCGCGGCCCGGGCACCGGTTCGGGCTGATCGATTACGCCCTCACCCCGCTGGACCGCACGCTCGGGCGGACCGACCCCGCCAGGATGGCGCAGCTACGGCGGGACCTGGCCGTCGTGATGGGCGCCGAGGCGCTGTTCAGCCTGATGGACCTCTGCGGGCTGCCATCCGAGGAGGCCATCGCCAGCGGCGTGCACACGGCCCGGACCGTGACCCGCGCGGCGGTGACCGCGGCCGGCCGATCGCGATGATCCACGAGACCTCGCACATTGGTCACGATCCGGTAGCTTCGGCTGTGCATCACGCCGGGCCCGGCGCAGGATGGGTCACACTTGGGCGGTGAATGCCACCGTTCCTGCAGCAATAGAGCGACTGTTGACGGCGGACGTCGCCCGTGAGATTGCGCGGGCGTACGGGGACCGCCCGATCTATCCGGAGCAGATCCTCATCGATAGCCCGGGCCACGGCGCCCGGAGGTTTCCCGGCTATCCGGGACCGGTCCTGGTGCTGGCGGACGAAAACCAGGGCGGCTGTTCCTGGGGGGTCCCGCTGGATGGGGGCCAGGTCCTGGTGGGCGGCGGCACACGCGGCACTGTGCCCTATGCCCGATCGGTCGAGGACTTCATCACCGCCCGGCGATGGGACTCCCAGTGCGTCAACTCCGCGTTCTGCGTCGCAGCCCAGGCCGGGGCGCTTGACGAGACATCGCTCGGCTACCTGCGGGCGCACTGCACCCCGTCGGTCACGACGGACGGCTGGCCCGGCATCCGGCAGTACCGGTTCGAGTATCGGGATGTGCGCGTCCTGCTGTGGGCGGACGCCGATCAGTGCGACTGGCTGATATCAGCCGCGACCGAGGGTTCGCTGCGAGGGTTTACCGAGAGCCTGGCCAGCCTGCCCAGCCTCCGCACGGCCCGGTGGGCCGACGAAGCCTGAGCGCCTCCTTGCTTCTGGGCAGTTAAGAGCCCAGGCTGGGCGGGGACAGTCTGGCCGTCGGCACCTGGTGTGCGCCGGGCCGCGACATTCGCGGGCGGGCACGGCCGGGGAGGACAGAGCAATGGCGGATGAGCCAGCGGGCCCGATGCAGCAGTTCGTGACCCAGTTGCGCCGGATGACCGCGGACCTGGAGAACATGACCGGCCTGGGCGGCCCGCACGGGGTGCCCTCGATGCCGGGTTTCCCCCTGCCCGGGGCCCTTTCGGCCAAGGAACTGAAGTCGATCGCCACCAACGTCACCGCGCAGCGGCGCAGCATTCAGGCCCTGCAGGTACAGCTCACCGCGTTCGAGGAGCAGCTCGAGGTCCTGGAGGGCATCCTGGAGCCGCTGGCCGAGTGGAGCAGCCGGTGGGCCGAGCTCGAGGGCCTGATGATGAACATGGGCCGCCGGCCGGGCTCGCCAGGGCCGACGGCCTGACGGCCTACTTCAGGCCGGTTCCGGCGACGCCCCGGCTACGAGGCCGGGCGGCAGCCGGCGATCTGGGCGTTCAGTTCGCCGCCGAGCAGCACCGCGAGCGCGCTGAAGTACAGGAACAGCAAGATGGCGACCGGGGCGGACAGCGCGCCGTAGGTGGGACTGTGGCCGATCGCGTAGGCCAGGTAGGCACGCAGCAGCAGGCTGCTGGCCAGCCACATCACCATCCCGGCGATGGCCCCGGGCAGGTCGCGCCGCCACCGGCCGCGCACCGGCACCGCCACGTGGTAAAGCGTGGCCAGCAGCGCCGTGCACACGACCACGAGGATGGGCCAGTAGGCGATGACCAGCACCGGCTTCAGCACCCGCAGCAAAGGGCCGGGCGACACGTCGGCGATCCACCGGGGCGCGGTGACCAGCAGCGGCAGCGCGGTCACGCCGACGACCAGGGCCCCGAGGTATAGCACGAACGCCACCAGGCGGGCCCGGACGGCGGAGCGCACATGGCGCATCCCGTAGCTGATGGTGATGGTATTGACGTAGGTGTTCATGGCCGTGGACCCGGTCCACAGGGCGAGCGGGAAGCTCAGCGAGATGATCCGGCCCCGGCCGTGCTGAAGCACGTTGGTGAGCACGGGCCTGAGGATGTCCTGCACCGCGTCGGGGGCCATGAAGTGCCCCGCGCCGCGCAGGATGTCCTTCTCCAACTGGACCACCACATGCGCACCGAACAGCGGGGTGAGGTAGCCGACCGCGGCCACCAGCACGAGCAGCAGCGGGGTCAGCGACAGCAGGGCCCAGAATCCGGCCTCGGCGGCGAGCCCGAAGACGCGGTCGGCCCACGCCTGCGCGGCGGTGGCGCGCAGCACGGCCCACCCCGAGGTCCAGGCGTTCCGGAGGCCCCGTGCCCGCCCAAAGCCCCCTGCCCGCCAAAAACGGAGCGCCCGCCAAAAGCGGCGTGCCTTACCGGGGCGGAGAGTGGGAGCCAGCCGGCGTGGCGGGCCGGGCGAGCGGCTGTCCGCGGCGTCCGGCACAGGAACTGGCTCGCGGCTGCGCACAGCGGACAGTTTATGCGCCAGGCGGTCAGTCCCGTGGGACCCGTTCAGGGCGGGGCGGCCTCGGCCAGGGTCACCAGCGCGGGCCGGGCCGGGGCGGACGGCATGTCCGTCATCTTATAATCGTTTGGTGAGTATATTAACGGGTGCCATGATGAATTCCATGACGGCCCTCCGGACGTCAGCGCAGACGGCACTGCTGCGCGCGGTCCACGACCGGCCGGGTGCGACCCGCGCGGCGATCGCTCACGACCTGGGCATACCGAGCGGTTTCGCCGCCGAGACCGTGGCCCGGCTGGTGTTCGCGCGGCTGCTGGCCGAGGAACCGGCGCCGCCCACCGGCAGCCGCGGCCGGCCCACCACCTCGCTGCGGCCCCATCCGGCCGGCCCGCTGGCGGCCGTGGCCGCCATCACGCAGGAAACCTGGCACGTCGCCGCGATCCAGCTCGGCGGGACCCATCTCGCCTCCGTGGCCGGAACCCACCATCGCGACCCTGACCAGGTGCTCCCGGCCGTAGCCGCGGAACTGGACAGGCTGTCCGATCGCTTCGGATCGCGGATCCGGGCCGCGGCGGTCTCCGTGCCGGGCACGGTGGTTGGCAGCCGGCTCGTGCACGCACCCAACCTGGGCTGGCACGACGTCGACCTGTCCGTCCTGTGGCCGCGCTACGACCCGGACGTCCCCCTCATAGCCGGGAACGACGCCACCTTCGCCGCGATCGCCGAGTCGCGCCACGGCGCCGGGTCGGGCGCGGGCACGATGGTGTACCTGCACGTCGAGGCCGGCATCGGCGGCGCCATCGTGGAGGGTGAGCGGGTCGTACTGGGCGCCACCGGGACGGCCGGGGAGTTCGGGCACATGCCGTTCGGGGATCCGGCCCAGCGGTGCCGGTGCGGGGCGATGGGCTGCTGGAACACCAGCGTGGATGGCTTCGCCCTGGCCCGGGCCCGGCACGAGCCCCCGCCCGCGGATGAGGTCAGCTACATCCGGCGGCTGCTCACGGCCGCCCGGGCCCGCGCGCCGGAGGCCACCGAGGTGGTGCAGGCCGCCGCACGCTCCCTCGGGCGGGGTACGGCCGGGCTGGTCAACGCGCTCGACCCGCACCTCGTCGCGGTGGGCGGCCTGGGCCCGGAGTTCCTCGACATCGCGGCTGGGCACGTCATCGCCGCGTACCACGACGGGCTGATGGCGTTCCGCTCGCTGCCGCCCCCGCCGCTGGTCGCCGCGCGGCTGGCCGAAGACGGCCCGCTGCGGGGCGCGGCCGAGCAATGCTTCGACCAGGTGCTCACCGACGACGGCCTGCAGGCCTGGGCAGGCGCAGGCCTGCAGCCGGAGGCCCGGCTGAGGTAGTCGCCCGGCTGAGGTAGTCAAACGTGCGCTCCATCAGGCCGCTGGCCCGGCGCAGATCGGGCGAGCCGGCGCTGGCCTCCTCGCCGAGCCGCGCCCGCAGCGGGGCGGTCATCCCGAAACCGGCCGCAGCGGCCAGTCCGGCGCCGATCCGCGCGGCGCTGCGGACCACCTGGGGATCCACCGACCAGACCATCTCGAACGTCCGGTCCGCGTCCCGGCGCGCTTCCTGCCCGGGGTGCTCCCATCCGGCCAGGCACGCCGGATGGTCGTCAGAGTCACAGATCAGCGCCCACTCGCGGCGCAGCGGGGAGTCCGCCGCAATCGGAATCTCCGTGATGGGGATCTCCGCGAGCGGCCCCGGCTGCAGGCGGCGCCGGCCGAAATCGGCGAAGACCACCGTCTGCTCGGCGGTGCCGGCCAGGTCGGCCCAGCGCGGGCGGGCGGCACGGTAGAAACGCTCCCGCTGGAACGCGCCCATCAGAATCGGCCGCTGGGCCCGGGCGCAGCACTCGTCCTCGATCGCGTGGGTCACGGCCAGCAGCATGCTCTTCGCCATGACGTGCACCTGCAGGCCGGGATGACCGCGGCGCAGCCCGGCGAAGATCGACGTCTCGCGGGACGGCGCAGATAGGGCGTGCGCCACCGCCGCGGACAGCGACAGGCCCTGGCCGCGGCCGCGCAGGACCTCGGCGAGCAGGGCGCAGTCGGACTCCCGGTAACGCCGCCGCCCGTTCGGCAACCGCTCCGGCCTGGGCAGGCCGTAGCGCTGTTCCCAGTTCCGCAGCCCGGACACGGGAATGCCGGTCCGCCGGGACACCTCGCCGATCGGCAGCACCGCGGGGTCGTCGCCGGCTGATTCCCCGGCCGCTGTAGACTTCATCAAGTTGATTACTCCAACCTCGCCATAGTGACGAGATTCTAGCGCGTGAGGAGGAGCAGTGACGATCGCCTCCCAAGTTGACGGCCGCACTCGCGCTCATGATCCCGACGGCGCCGCCTGGTGGCGGGAGTCTGCCGCCTGCCGCCGCGCCGACCCCGAGCTGTTCTTCCCGATCAGCTCGGTCGGCCGCGGTGCGGCGGACGCTCAGCAGGCCAAGTCGGTCTGTGCCCGTTGCCCGGTCCAGCCGCAATGCCTGGCGTTCGCGCTGGCCACCGGCCAGGAGTTCGGCATCTGGGGCGGCTACGACGAGCGCGAGCTCAGGCTGCTCCAGCGCGAAGGGCGCGAAGGGCGGGCCGCCGAAAGCGCCGGCCACTGAGGCCGCCGGCCGGCTCGCGGGCGCCTCAGTGGCTGGCGGGCGCGCGCCATTCGACCCAGTTGTAGACCCGGTTCTGCGCCACGACGTGCCAGCCCGCCGGGGCCTTGGCCCAGCTCGCGCCGGCTGGTTTCCCGGCCGGCCAGGGCACCTCGACGACCGTCGTCCCGGCCGGCACCGGCGCGCTGTCGGCGGAGAAGAAGTCCAGCTTGGTCCACCACACCTCGTACGACTGGGGTATCCAGCTTATCCAGTCGGCCCAGAACCCCTCGTCGACCGCGACCTGGTCGCCGGGTCTCAGCCCGGCCGCGGTGACCAGGGCCAGCGAGTTGGCCCGCTGGGCCGGGGTGCTGGCCCGGGAGATGTGCGTGGTCATCTGCACCAGCGCGAACAAGTTCATCGCGGCGATCGGCACGAGCAGCGCGGCGCGCCAGCGCGCGAACGACCGCCCGGACAGCCAGCGCAGGGCCAGCGCGGCCAGGACCCAGAACGCCAGCAGCGACAGGCCGACCACGGTCGCCGCCGGCACGCTGACGTAGTTCCAGCCCTGCGTGAGCACCGCCGGGTCAGCCCAGTTGAACGCGCCGAAGCCGGTCACCTGCTGGCGCGCGCCCGCGTAGCGGACGACGACCACGGCGGTCCCGGCGCCCAGGGCCATGGCGGCGGCCGCGTAGCCGACGAGCCGCCAGCCGCGCACCCGGAGCAGGACTACGATGCCCACGATGAAGAACGTGACGCTCATCGCATCCGGATAGCGCCCGGAGGCCCACGTCGGCTGCTGGCCCGCCGGCAGCGCCGCGGGCGCGACGTACACGATGGCCAGCGTGACCAGTACGGTGAGGGCAGCCATGATCCGCAGGTCCCGGCGGACCCCCCGGCGGAAGACCGCCACGGCCGTCGCGATCAGGCCGACCGCCGCGATCCCCCACGTGTCGAGGGTGAGCCGCCACAGCTCGCCGCCCGCCATCTCCAGCACGTTGAGCTGGTCCTTGACGTTGGTCAGCCGGGACACGGCCTGGCCGGTCAGGCTGCGCGGTCCCTCCGGGTAGAGCAGGTCCGAGATGTGGCGGTTGAGGAGGAACGCGGCCTCCACGACCGCGGCCAGCGCCAGCCCCGCGGCGGCCAGCGTCCACGCGGGAACCATCCGGCGCACCGTGGCCAGGACCGCCACGACCGCGAACCCGATCACCACGACGAGACCACGCGGGTGAACGGCGTAGGCGTACCCGGCGAGCAGGGCCGAACCCACCGCCGCGCTCACGGAGCCGCGGCGGCTCCGCGCGGTCAGCCAGCTATGCACGGTGAGCAGCCACGCCAGGACCACGACCGGGAAGATCGCATCGGACAGCGCGTACTGCGTGTAGAAAACACCCTCCGGCACGACCGCGGCGACCGCCGACGCCGCGAACGCGACCCAGCGGCGCAGGGCCAGGCGCCGGAACATCAGGTAGGCCAGCGGCATGAGGGCCGCGTTGACCACGGCGTTGACCACCATGGTGGCGTGATAGACGGTGACCGAGTTGCTGGTGAACCAGTAGATCGGCACCAGGAGCAGCGGGTAGCCGCTCTCGTACAGCGTCCCGTAGGAGAAGTCGGACGGCGCCCCGGCCCCCGCGAGCACCCGCGCGATCACCAGGTACGCGGATTCGTCCGGGTTGGCCAGCGGCACGCTCTGCGACCGGCTGAGCCATAGCCGGAGCGCCACCTGCCCCAGGTAACCGAGCGTGAGCCACAATGCCCATCGCCGCGACCAGTGGCGCACCGCGGGCACCGCGGCGGCGGGATCCGCGCGCCGCTGCCATCGGTCGCGCGCCACGAGCAGGTTCCCCACCAGCCGCCGCCTCCCAGATCCGCGATCGCTCCGGCCTGCGGCCCGCGTGTCACATGTGCCCACATAATGCGCATATCTCTCTGAGCGAAAGCTGAGAGGAACCCAAAGCTTCGCCGAGTGCAAATCATCTCAAGTCAGACGATTCCCCCGGCCAGGGACGCCGGCGGGTCAGGCGGTGGGCCGGGGGGACGCAGCGGGCCAGGCGGCGCGCAGGCGGGTGTTCCCGTCCAGGGTCCAGAGCCCCGGCAGGCCGCGCGGGCGCGCGATGAACCGGTCGTGCTCGTGCTCGGGTAGCCCGACCGGACCGTCTCGAAATCCCGGTAACGATCGGAATTAAACGGGCGCAGGCGCGGCGCGCGTTGTCCACCGGATTCTTGGACGGCACGAGAACCGTGCCGGGCACCTGCAGTCTCAGCCGCATCATCGCGCCGTAATGACAACGGTAGGCGAGTGGCCGGCGGCCGGGCGATGGCCGAATTCGGTGACCTGATCCGCCCGCTTTCCGGGACATCAGAATGGGAGCATGCACATACTTGTCTTCGCATTGCGGCGGGCCTGACGGTTATTTCGTCAGCTATAACAAGCGGGTAACTTCGGGGCTGGTGACTTTGCCGCAGGTGAGCGATGCTTTTTCTGGTGTGTCCTTAGCAAACAGGTGGCGCCGTGACCGAGAAAGACGAGGATCGAGCCGTGCCGGAGGAGACCCCGGCGACGGCGGCCGGCTACGCGGTGGCGATCCTGGGCGAACTCGCCGGCCGCTTCGACAAGGTCGAGGGGCAGCTTTCGGAGTTCCACCGCCGCTCAGCACACCGGGAATCGCTCATCGACCGGCTGCACGAGGAAAACCAGCGGCTCCGCGGCGGAATCAGCCGGGCCGTCCTGGAGCCCGTGGTCGCGGACCTCATCCGGCTGTATGACCAGCTCAGCCGCGAAGCGCACCGACTGGGGACCGGCGGCCAGGCCGATCCGCTGCTCTGGTCGTTCGCCGAGGACGTCGCGCAGATCCTGGACCGTTGCGGATACGAGGTCTTCTCCGCCGAGCCCGGCGATCCCTTTCTGCGCGAGCGGCACCGCCCGCTGGCCGTGGTGCCCTGCGACGACGAATCCCGGCACAACACGGTGGCCGAGGTGGTCGCGGCCGGGTTCGCCGAGCGCGGCACCGGCCGGGTCAGGCGCCCGCTGCACGCGCGTTTCCATCAGTACTCCCCCCGCCGGGACACGGCCCCTGATAGCCCCGAAACCGGGCCGCCTCCCGGCCAAGCGCACTCACAGTGAGGTGACATGGCTACCTATGGCATCGACCTTGGTACCACCTACTCCTGCATCGCGTACGTGGACGAGACGGGACGCCCGGTCGTCCTGAAGAGCGCGGTCGGCGAGGACACCACCCCGTCCGTGGTCTATTTCGAGTCGCCCGAGAATGTGGTCGTCGGCCGGCAGGCCAAGGACTCGGCGCTGCTCGCTCCGCACCTGGTCGTCGAGCTGATCAAACGGCAGATGGGACAGGACGTCCACTACGCATTCCACGGGCAGGACCACACACCCGAGTCGATCTCCGCGCTGATTCTGCGCGAGCTGGCCCGGGCGGCCCAGGAGCAGACCGGTGAACAGATCCGTGATGTGGTGATCACCGTGCCGGCCTACTTCGGGGTGCTGGAACGCGAGGCGACCCGCAAGGCCGGGCAGATCGCCGGGCTGAACGTGCTCGATGTCCTGGCCGAGCCGGTGGCCGCCGCGCTCAACTACGAGACGCTCGGGCACGACGGCGGAGCACGGCACATCTTCATCTACGACCTCGGCGGCGGGACGTTCGACACCACCGTCATCCGCATCGAGGGCGACGACGTGCTGGTCGTCTGCACCGACGGCAATCACCACCTGGGCGGGGCCGACTGGGATTCCGCCATCATCAGCTTCCTGCTGGACGGTTTCACCGAGCAGCATCCGCAGCTCGACCCGGCGTCCGACGAGCAGTTCATGCAGGACCTGGCCACCTCCGCGGAGCAGCTCAAGAAGCAGCTCAGCGCCACCCAGACCCGCCGGTACAACGTGCGGTTCGACGGCCGGGTGGTGCCGCTGGAGGTGACCAGGGAACAGCTGGAAGAGCTCACGTCCGAGCTGCTCGAGCGCACCATGGAGATCACCGAGAGAACGATCGCCACCGCGCGGGAGAAGGGCGTCGAGCATTTCGACGACGTGCTGCTGGTCGGCGGCATGACGATCACGCCGGCCATCGCCCGCGTGCTGAAGGAGCGGTTCGGGCTGGAGGCCCGCCTGCAGGATCCGCACCTGGCCGTGGCCAAGGGCGCCGCCCTGTTCGCCCTCATGCAGAAGGTGCAGGAGGGCATGGGCGGCGCAACTGACGGCCCGGGCGATGGCACCGCCGGCCCGACTGACAGCACCACGCAGGAGGTCGCGGACCAGCTCGGGATCAGCGAGGAACAGGTCCGCAGCATCGCCCGCAAACGGGTGGCGACCGTCGTGCCACGCGCTTTCGGGCTCAAGGTGGTCGACAGCAAGGACCCCGTGTTCGCCACGGATCCACATCGCGCCCGGCACTACATCGTGCACCTGCTCACGGCGAACACCCCGCTGCCGGCCGACACCGGGCCGGAAACGTTCCGCACGGTCAAGGACGATCAGCGTGAGGTCAGCCTGGAGGTGTGGGAACAGGCCGGTTCGGTCGCCTCCGAAGAGCTCGAGCACAACACGCACATCGGCGAGGGCGTGCTCAGCGAGCTGCCGCCCCGGCCGGCCGGGGCCCCGTTCCAGGTCGTTTTCCATATGACCGAAACCGGCCTGCTGAAGGTACACGGCCAGGAAGCGGACTCGGGTCGCGAGGTCCGTTTCGACATCCAGATCGGCGGTCTCGACGAGGCCGAGGTACAGCGGGCCACCAGCGCGGTGGCCCGCTACGAGGTGAACGGATAGGTGGACTGGGACCGGGAGCGGTACCGCCGCGACGTCATGGACCCGGCGCGGAGGTCCGGCAACGTGCCTCCCCCGGACCTCTACGTGCGGTACGGCCTGCCGCCCGGTCTCTCCGATCCGGCGCTGTTCGCGGAGCACATCGCCGCGGTCACCGGCTACTGGCGTGAGCTCGCCAGCCACCGGACGTACGGCCCGCTCGCCCGCGCGCTGATCGCCGCGCACGGCACGCTCGAACGGAGCGGGCGGCTAACGCTGCGGCGCTTCGCCGAGCGCCAGGCGCACGCCCGCCAGGAAACCGCGGAACGGCTGCGGCGCCTGGCCGAGACCGAAGCGGGCGCGGCCACGCACGCCGGGCCCGCCACGGTGACCCGGCTGCGCGATGCCGCCGGCGGGGGCGTCAGCGACGCCGAGGTCGCCGGGGCGCTGCGGCAGGCGGGCGTCCGGGTGGTGCGGGACTTCCCGCCGCTGTCCCAGCCGCACCCCAAGCAGGCCGACCTGGCCCGGTACCTCACGTCGCTCGGCCGGTCGCTGTCGGCCGAGGTCGTCTTCGGCGACGCGGTGCCCCGCGGCTTCCGGATCCTGGACGGGTTCCGGCTGGCCGGCGGGCAGTCACTGGACACCGGCGCGATCGCCGCGGCCCGGGGCCGGGTGGACGCCCTCCCCTATACCGATCCGGCCAAGGCGGCCAGCGAGAACGTCCTGGCCATCCTGCGCACGGCGGCGCGCCAGCCCGGAGAGCTGGACGCGCTGCTGCTGTCCGAGGTCGTCGAACCGCTACGGCAGCTCGCGCGGGCCGGCTTCCTCCAGCGGGCCATCGCCAGCCAGGCCGCCGAACTCGGCCTGGACGAGGACGAGGCCGGGCTGATCGCGGCCGCCGTCCTGGCCCCGGGCACGCTGGAGGCCCTGCGCCAGCAGATAACGAACGAGCTGGCCGCGGGCAGGCTGCGCGGCGCGCAGCGACTGGAGGCCGGCCTGCCCGCCGCCGATCCGCTGCACGAACGGCTCGCCGCGCTGGACGCCGAGGTCTCCGAGCTGAGCCGGCGCGCCGGGGCCGAACGTGACCAGGGCCAATCCGAGCAGGCGGCGCGGCTGCTCGCGCAGGCCCTGAACCTGGCCCGCGACGACACCGGCCTTTCCGGGCAACTGGCCGCGCTGCCGCCGCCGCCGCCCCGCCAGGTGGCCGCCCGGCTGGACGGCGACCACGTGGTGGTCACCTGGGCGCCCGTCCCGGAGCTGGCCGGCCGCGTGCACTACCGGGTCAGGCGCGGCCAGGATGTGGCCCCCGCCTCGCCGGATGAAGGCACCCCTGTGGACGGTATCGCCCAGCACAGGGCCGAGGACACCGGCGCCCCACCGGGGGCGGAGCTCATCTACAGCGTCTTCGCCGGCCGCGACGGCCAGGCCTGGTCGCCGGCCGCCGTCACGCCGCCGGTGACGTTCGCACCGGACGTCACGCGCGTGTCCGTGCTGGCCGCCGACACCTCGGTCGCCGTCAGCTGGCAGCCGCACCCCGGCGCGGACCGCATCCTGGTCATCCGCGACGCCGGCCGCGCGCCCCGCGGGCCGGAGGAGGGGACACCGGTCGAGTCGGCGCTGACCGGGTTCACCGACACCGGACTGCGCACGGGGACCGAGTACTACTACCGGATCGTGACGGTCTACCGGACCGCGGGCGGGCAGCGGCGCCTGTCGGCCGGGGTGGTCGAGCGGGCGGTGCCCGAGCCGCGGCCGGAGGCCGTTACGGATCTGGACGTCACCGGGCCGGTCGAGGGCGCGGTCGTCGCCCGCTGGACACCGCCGCCGTACGGCCAGGTGCGGCTGGCGATCGGCGGCAAGCCGCCGCCGTGGGCCGCCGGCACCCTGCTGCGGCCCGGGGAAACGGCCCGGCTGCCCGTCATCAAGGGGGCGCCGCGACGTGGCCCGGACGGCCGCGAGGCGCTGGAGGTGCGCTTGCCGCCGGGCCACCACTACCTGCTGGCGCTGACCATGGGACGCGACGTGTCGGTCGTCGGCCAGGTCACGGAGGTCCGGCTGGCCGAAACGGTCCGTGACCTGACCGCGCGCCGGATGCACGACGATGTGCGGCTGGGCTGGGTCTGGCCCAGCGGCGCGACCGACGCGCTGGTGCGCTGGCCAGGCGGCGAGCACCGTTGCTCTCGCCGCGTCTACGACGACGAGGGCGGCGTGGCGATCACGACCGGGCCCGGGGAGACGGTCATCGAGGTCCGCGCGCTCTTCCCGCTGCCCGGTGGCTCGCCCAGCGGCCAGCCCAGCGGCCAGCCCAGTGGCCAGCCCAGCGGCCGGTTCAGCGCACCGGCAGCGCGGGTCCGCGTGCCCGCCCGGGGGGTGGCGGTGCACTACCGGATCCGCCGTGCGAGCCGCTGGCACCCACGGCAGCGGCTCATCGAACTGTCCGCCGAACGGGAAACCCGGCTGCCCGCCCTGGTCGTCGTGCAATCGGTCGGCCCGTACGCTCCGGACGACCCGGCCGAGGGGGAAACGGTGCACCGGGCCGGCCCGCAGCCGATCGCGCCCGGCCAGCCGGTCACGATCGCCGTGGAGGTGACGGCGCGCCCGGTCTGGCTGGCCTGTTTCGCCGATCCTGGGAACCCTGGCCAGGACCCGATCCTGCTCTTCCCGCCGCCCGCGGAGGAAATGAGGGTCCGGTGAGGCAAGGACGCGGACTGGGCGCACTGTACTGCCCGTACTGCTACGAGGAGATCTCCGCGCGGCAGATCTGGTTCCGGTGCGCCGGCCGGATCAGCCGGTCCGGACGGCGCTGCGCCCCGGAGGCCGACCCGGTGCTGCGCGCCCGTACCGGCTTCACCGGGGCCCTGCCGCCGCCCTTCCCCGGAGACGGGCGGCCCGGAGAAAGGCGGCCGGGCCCGGCGTCCTGCCCGGAGTGCGGCGACGACACGACGATCCGGATCTGCCCGGTCTGCCACAGCCGCCTCCCCGTGCACTTCGGGAACGTGCCCAGCCGCCTGATCGTGCCGGTCGGGGCCAAGGAGGCGGGCAAGACGGTGTTCATGACCGTCCTCGTCCACGAGCTGATGCACCAGACCGGGCAGCGGCTCAACGCGGCGATCACCGGCGCCGACGACTCCACCCGCGAGCGGTTCACCCGTGACTACGAGCGGCCGATGTACCGCGATTCGAAACTCCCGGCCCCGACCACGCCGGGGGCGCCGCACCGGGCGCCGCTGGTGTTCCGGTTCACCACCGAGGGACGGCCCGCGGCCGGCTCGCTCGGCGGGCTGGCCCGGCTGGCGGGCCAGCCCGCCAGCCGGGCCAGCCGTCGTGAACCGCAGCGCACGCTGCTGTCGTTCTTCGACACCGCCGGTGAGGACCTGCGGTCCGCGCGGTCGATGGAGCAGAACGTCCGGTATCTGGGCGCGGCTGACGGCATCCTGCTGCTGCTGGACCCGCTGCAGATGCCCGGGGCGCGGGGACTGGCCTCGGGCCGGTTGCCGACGCCGGGCACCACCGACGACGAACCGGCCAACGTGCTGGAAAACGTCACCGACCTCATCATGGCCGCCCAGGTGAAGAAGCCGAACGAGCGGATCAGCAAGCCGCTCGCCATCGTGTTCACCAAGATGGACGCGCTCCTGCACGACCTGAAGGACACCAGCCCGCTGCTCCGCCCGCCGCCCCAGACGTCGTATTTCGACGATCGCGACAGCCGGGAGGTGCACACCGAGATGCAGCGGCTGCTGGCCCGGTGGAACGGCTCCCGGATCGACCAGATCGCCCGGCTGAACTTTTCCCATTACCGCTATTTCGGGGTCTCCGCGCTCGGCGAGTCGCCCACGGCGGACAACCGCGTCTCCGGCCGCGGCATCCACCCCTACCGGGTGACCAGCCCGATCTTGTGGATCCTCGGGCAGTTCGGCATCATCGGCGTGAAGTGAGGCGGCCATGGCCTTCCAGCAGCTCTACTACACGTCCTGCGAGCACGGCCTGGCCGGTTACGGCGGATACCAGTTCAACGCGGTCACCCCCGGGGTCGCGCCGGCCGTGCTGCGCGAGGTGGAGGAGCGTACCGTCTACGAGCCGCCGCGCTGGCTGCTGGCCGGCCCGCATCCAGACGACGCCTACCCGGTCGCGCTCTCGTACGGGATGAGCGAGGCGACGGGCAGCGCCATCGCCACGCAGGCGGTGTTCACCGGGGCCGACTACTCGGGACGGCCCGGCAACTACTTCGTCCACGCCCTCGTCACCGGGACGCCGGACCAGGATTTCGGCGCGCTGCTGCCCGCCGAACTGTGGGCCTCGGAGCTGTGGCGCACCCGCCCGGTCGAGGACACCGACCTGCCGGCGCTGCCCGGGCCACCGGCGCGCGGAGTCATCGACCGCCCGGGCACCCAGGCGTTCCTGGACTCCCGTGAGGCCGGCGATGTCCTGCCCGAGCTGCTCACGGCCGTGGGCCGGGCGATGGCCGGAGAGCGTCCCGTGCTGATGGCCGCCCACGACGCGACCGAGAACGCCTGGTGGATCGCGGCCGTCTCGTACCTGCTGGGCACGCGCCTGGCGCACCGTCTGACGTTCACCACCTACAGTCACCGGCCCAGTTACGCCCGCTACCACCTCGTCGGCGTGCTGCCCGGCATGGTGCCCGCGGCGGATTCCCAGCTGTTCGACCTCGCCGCCGGTCATACCCCCGGCGGCGGCGTCCATCCCCTGGCCGCCCTGCTCGCGAGCGCCGGAGTGATGGCGGCGCCGGGCCTGTGGCAGCAGGCGGCCGTCTTCGCGTCCGGGACGGAGGAAGACCTCGATGAGTGGCTGCCGCCGGTCGCGGTGGCCGCGGGCGTGCTCGGCCGGCCGTTGTCCGCCCACGAGGCGGACGAGGTGGCCGGATGGCTGCCGGCCGCGGCCGGATGGCTGCCCGCCCAGGTCACGGACGTCGGGCTCGGCGTCGCGCTGGCCCAGCCCGCGGACACCCTGACGGCCCGCCGGCTGATGGGCCTGCTGGGCCTGGCCCGGCGGCTGCCGTCCCCGGCCCGCGCCGGCCATCTGGAACGGCTGCTGGCCGGCCGGGCCATCGCGCAGCTCAGCGCGGCCGAACCGGCCACTCCGGTCTCGCTGACCGGCCCGGCTGCGGAGGCCGCCGGCGCGCGCGCCATCAAGCTCCTGGACACGGCCACGCCGGCGGCCGCGATCGCGGTGCTGGAATGGGCGGCCGCTTCCGGGGTCATGATCGGCGAGGGAGAACTCGAACGGTACGGGCGGGCACGCCTCGATCCGGCGCTGCCCGAACCGGAGGCGCCCCGGCTGCTGCGGTGCTACCCGGCCGTGCTGCGCGGGCTGCTCGAACGGCTGGCCGCCGAGCCACCGCCGGTGACCGGGGCGCTGCTGCGGGGCCCCCTCGGCGGCTTGCTCAAGCGCGACGACCTGGCCGGGCATCCGGAGCTGACCGAACTGTGGCTCATCCAGTCGGTGGCCCGCGGTGACCGGGAACCGCTGCAGGCCTTCGACGAGATCGTCGACGTCCGGGACGGGGCCCAGCGGACGCCGCGGGTTGACGGGGCCCTGCTGCGCCTGCTGTGGCCCGGGGGGTGCCCGGCGGACGACCTCACGGAACTGCTGGGCGCGGTCACCGATGACCCCGGCGTCCTGGACTGGTTCGGGGCGGAGATCGGCGCACTCCCCGCCCGGGGAATCACGACGAACGGCTGGCTGCGGCTCGCCCGGGCGCTCACGGGGCATCCGGTCCTGCCGATGCTGCCTGAGGAGCCCACCCGCCCGCTGCGCAAAGCGATACGTATCCTGCCGCTGCTGGATCTCGCGTACCGGGGCGGCCCGCGGGCCAGCGTGGCCGTTTTCCCCCGGCTGTTCGGCGAGTACACGGCGGCTGATCCGGACACCCGCCGTCTGCTGGACCGGGAACTGCCCAAACTGCTGGCCGGGGCCGACCCGCTGGACGAGGCCCTGCGCGGGTGCCCCAAGGACGTGGCGGCGGCCTTCTGCCTGATGCTGAGCGAACGGCTGTCGCCGCTGCAGGCCGATTCCGGGCTGGCCCGCCGGACCTTCGTCGCGCTCGCCCGTCCGGACGTGCTCGCGCAGCCCGTCCTAACCGAGTGGCTCGCGGGCGCCTTCGAGCAGGTCAGCAAGTGGCGGCGGCGCGATCTGGCCGCCCTGGCCCAGACCTTCCAGGGCGACGACCAGCGGGCCTTCCAGGCCTGGCGGGACGCGCACCGCGGCGGGCTGACCCGGAAACTTCTGGGCGAGAGGCAAGCGGAGGCGTGAGAAATGCCGGTGCTGGAGGCAATCGCGTTCATCGTCGGTGGGCTGCTCTACCTGGCCTACATCGCGTGCGCGCTGCCGATCGCCGCGGTATCGGCGTTCGCGGTCTACGGCCTCGGGATGCCGGGCGCTTACCTCTACGGCCTGGGGCAGGTGCTGGTCTTCCGGTCGGCCCTGCCGTCCGGGCCCAGCCGCCCGCTGAAGCTGCCGGACGGCGCGGACCCGGCCGTGCCGCAGTACTTCTACGGCCCGGCCATCGTCGACGCGGATCACGCCGTCCGGGTCGCCCGCGGCAACTGCCAGCGGCTCTGGGAGCGGGGTATCACCACCGTCAGGTCGGCGTTCGAGGCCGATCGGGTCCTCGCGACCTGGCCCCTCGGCGCCGGGGGGGCGGCCGGGATGGCCGTGGGCACGGTGGCCGGGGCCGTGATCACGGCCGGCTGCGCCATCGTCCACCTCCTCACGGTGGGTGTCTCGGCGGCGGCGGTGCGGGGATGCGGAACGGTCCTGCGCGGGGCCGATTCGGCCGTGCTGCGGGTCAGGAACATCCGGATGGTCTGCCCCGACTGCTACGAACGGGTGCCCTACCCCGGGTACGAGTGCCCCAGCTGCCCGCGCCGCCATCGCGACGTCCGGCCGGGCCGGTTCGGCATCCTGCGGCGTCACTGCCGCTGCGGCACACGAATGAACACCCTGCTGTTGTTCGGCTCGTCGCGGATGAACGCGTTCTGCCCGTACTGCGGGCACTCACTGGAGCACCGGCCGGGCCAGGCGCCGGAGATCGTACTGCCCTTCTTCGGCGCGGGCGGGGCGGGCAAGACTCGCCTGCTGTTCAGCATGGTCGTCCAGCTTCAGCAGTGGAACGCCAGCGGACGGCTCGCGGCCGGTTTCGGCGACTCCGCCACCACTCGCGAACTGAGCATGGCCGGCCCGATCCTGCGTGCCCAGGAGGCCCCGGCCAAGACCGCTGTTCAGCTTCCCCGCGCCTACATCATCAGGCTCAGCCCGGCGAACGGCACCCGGATCCTGCACATGTTCGACGCGGCGGGCGAGCTTTTCTACACCACGGAACGGACGCAGGAACTGCGGTACCTGGGTAAGGCGCGTACCTTCATCCTCGTCGTTGACCCGCTGTCGGTACCGGCCTTCTGGGACCGGCTGCCCCCCGAACGGCAGGCCGCGCTGGGCGGGCTCCGCTCGACCGCGCCGTCGCCCGACCTGGCCTACCAGCAGGCGTACCAGGAGATCGAGGCGATGGGCGTCCAGTTGCGGAAGGTGCGCCTCGCCGTCGTCTTCAGCCGGGCCGACCTGATCGACGCGCCGGGCACCGATATCGCCGAGTGGGCGAGCGACGTCCTGGGACTGGGCAACCTGGTCCGCTCCGCGCGGCTGAACTTCCGGGAGACCCGCTTCTTCTTCACGGCCGCGGTCATGACGGGCGAGGTCATGCACGAATCCATCCCGGCGCTGATGCGCTGGGTGCTCGACGGCATCGACCTGGGCGCATCGTGAACGATCCGGTCGAGGAGCAGTCGTACCGATTCCAGCGGCGGTACATCTTCGCCGCGACGCTGGCCGTGATCGTCGCGCTGATCGCCGCCGGGATCCTGCTGCTCTAGAACCGGGGCCCTGCTCTGGAATCGGCGGCCGACCTAGCTGATCACGCTGCCTAGATGATCACGCTGGTGAGCGTTTCCGGTGAAGCTGTCCGTCAGCCGGACGGCTGGGGCAGGATCATCGGCGAGACGTCGAGCTTCGCGTGCAGGAAGTGGAACTGGAGCATCACGTCGGCGGCCTGCTGTAGCCGGGCGGTGGTCAGGGCCGGGCTGAACGTGTCGAAGGCCATGGACGAGACGATCTTCGGCTTGATGGTCGTGTAGGTCGGCACGGTCTGCTTGACCAGCGCGAGGTCGCCGGCCGCGGCCTGCTGCGCCTCGGCCATCGCCTTCTGGAAGGCGGCCACCGTGCGCGGGTACTTCCTGGCATACGACTGCAAGGTCCCCCAGCCGCCGACCAGGAAGCCGGCCATGACACCGGTCATCGTGTCGATCAGCGGACGGGCCCCGATGGCCACCTCCGTCGCCGTGACGAACGGCTCGGTGGCCCACACGGCGTCCACTTCTCCCCGGGCCAGCGCGGCCTGTTCGTCCGGGAAGGGAATGGCCACGAACGTCACCTGCGCGGGATTAAGGCCGTGCGCCTTGAACGTCGCATCCATCGCGAGGTTGCCGATCGCACCCGCAGTCTGCGGGGTGCCGATCTTCTTGCCTCTGAGATCGGCCACCGACGTGATCTTCGACCCCTTCGGCACCAGAATCTCGGACACCTTCGGCGCCGCCTGCGTACCGGGGGCCACATAGGCGAATTTAATGCCGCCGTTCTGCTCGATCCCGAGCGTCGACACGTAGTTGAGCAGCGAGAAATCCAGCTTTCCGGATAGCAGGCCCGGCGTGGCCTGCGACGTGGCCTGAAGGATTTCGGGCTTTACGGTCAGGCCAACGCTGCGAAAATAACCCTTGTGAATAGCGATGAACAGGTCAGCCGCGTCGGCGATCGGGAGCGTACCCACGGTGATCTGCGACTTTTCCGGTTTGGCGGCCGCCGCCGCGGAGGAACTGGTGGACGATGCGCCGGGCTTGGCGGAGCTATTGCCCGAACTGCAGGCACTGGCCAGGATCCCGGCGGCCGCGATAACAGCCACCGTCAGCAAGCCACGTGGACGAGCCAATGTCACTAGTACTCCCTGGCGGGTAAGGCTCAATACATGCCAGGCACACCAGGCCGTGGCAATATTGGACACGATCGCCGGACCTTTAGCGGTTACCTTAGCAGCGAATTAGGTGCGGTGGAAGTACCTTTCTTTGCCCGCGTAACAGGCTTCATCAGACCCGTCATTCACGTTCGTTAATCCGGCTCGCGAAATGATCGGCCGCCTGGGAGTCCGGCGGCCGTTATGGCAACCTGAGGGCATGGCAGATTCGTTCGCGGCGCGGTTCGCAGCGATCCGGGCCCGGTACGGGCCGCTGGTGTGGGGGCTGGATCCCTCGGGGGCGCTGCTGAAGTCCTGGGGGTTCGGCGACTCCGCCGCCGGGCTGGACCGCTTCGCGGACGTCGTGCTGGACGCCGCGGCCGGCACGGTCGGGCTGGTCAAGCCGCAGTCGGCGTTCTTCGAGCGGCACGGCTGGCGCGGGATCCGGACGCTGCAGCGTCTCCTGGTCACCGCGCGCAGGGCCGGCCTGCTGACGATCCTGGACGTCAAGCGCGGGGACGTCGGATCGACGAACGACGCGTACGCCCGGGCGTTCCTGGGCGCCGGGGCCCCGCTGGAGGCGGACGCGGTGACCGTGCACCCCTACCTGGGCCTGGCGGCGATGGACGCCTTCGTGACCCGCGCCGCCGCCGCCGGCGCGTGCCTGCTGGTCGTGACGCGCTCCTCCAATCCGGAGGGCCGGGCCGTTCAGGTGGCCCGCTGCAGGGGCGAAGCGCGCGGGCGGGGCCGCACGGTCGAGGAAACGCTGCTGGGCCAGATCGGGGCGCTCAACGCGGCGCTGGCCCCCGGCGAGATCGGGCCGGTCGGCGCGGTCATCGGTCCCACGCCCCAGCGTCCGCCGCTGGATCAGTATCCGCCGCTGGATCTGGCCGCGGCGCACGCCCTGTTCCTCGCCCCCGGTGTCGGCGCGCAGGGCGCCACCGTCGCGGACGTGGCGCAGACCTTCACGGCCTGCCCCGATCGGGTGATGCCCAGCGCGTCCCGGTCGCTGCTGTCGGCCGGCCCCGGTGTCGGCGCCCTGCGCGCGAAGGTAACGGCGCTGGCGGCCGAGATGTCCGCCGCGCTGGGCGGCTAACGGCGGGCCGCGAGAGGCGGCCGGCCGGGGCCGGCCGGGCCGGCGAAGGCCTGCGCGATCGCCATCCATTGCCCGGCGGGCATCAGCGGGCCGGCCCGGATGGGAGCCCAGACCGCAGCGCGGCCGGGAAGGCGCCAGGGAAGGCGACCGGGAAGGCGGACGGCTCCGCGGGCATCAGCGGCCCTTCCAGACCGGGGTGCGCTTGTCGCGGAAGGCCGCCGGCCCTTCCTGCGCGTCGGCGCTCAGGTAGACCGGCTCCCAGATCCGCTCGGCCTCGTCGAACGCCTCGCGATGCGATTGCCGCGCGGCCAGGTACACGGTCCGCTTGGCGGCCATGACCGACAGCGGGGCGTTGGCCGCGATGCGCTCGGCCAGCGCCTGGGTGGCCGGCCGCAGCTCCTCGTCGGGGACGACCTGATTGACCAGCCCGACCTCGTAGGCCCGGGCGGCGCTGACCGGGTCGCCGGTGAGCAGGATCTGCATGGCGATGCGCGGCGGCATCAGCCAGGGCAGCGGCACCGCCCAGGGGGAACCGCGCCCGACCTTGACCTCGGTGATGGCGAAGCGGGCCGATTCGGCGGCCACGCACAGGTCACACATCTGGGCGAGCAGGAAACCGCCGGCGTAGGCGACCCCGTTCACCGCCGCGATCGTCGGCTTGGCGACCTCGATGTTGCGGCCGAACTGGGGCAGGAAGTCCGGCGGCGGGACGGTCAGCGAGGTGTCGGCCATTTCCTTGAGATCACCGCCCGCGCAGAAGGCACGATCCCCCGCGCCGGTGAGCACCAGCACCCGGGCCGCGTCGTCGGCGCTGAACCGGCGTACCCCGGCGAAGAGGCCCTCGCGCACGGCCCGGCTCAGCGCGTTGCGCGCCTCCGGGCGGTCGATCGTCAGCCACGCGACGCCGCGCACCACCTCGTACCGGACCGGGTCGCTCACTGGTACCTCCGATGATGCGGACGACGGGCGCACCCCGAGGTTAACCACGATTCACTTCGGGGCGCTACCGTCCGCGCGCGGGCGGCCCACCGCGGCCCCGGCGGCGGGCGTGCCCATCTGGCCCGAAAGGCCTGCATAACGTCCGTTAAGCCAAGGTCTTTACCATGGGCAGCGTGATGCCTACAGTGACGACTGCAGTGAACAGCAAGTCACTTCCCGGGGCGTCAGAGAGGACGTGAGCGGCGATGGACGTCGACGTGACGAGCCTGCACCACCGCCATGCCACCCACCGATGGGAGCGCACCAGCGTCGGTGACCTGCTGGAGCGGATGACGTGGAGCTTCCCGGACAAGGACGCCATTATCGGCCGGGAGGGCGCCTACGGCGATGAGGCGTTCCGGCGGCTGACCTACCGGCAGGCCGACCAGATCGCCAACCAGGTCGCCCACGGGCTGCTGGCCCGGGGCCTGGAGCGCGGCGACGTGGTCCTGCTCTTCTGCGAGAACTCGATCGAGGGATACCTGGTCAAGGTGGCCGTGCTCGGGCTGCATCCGGGCGTGGCCAAGTCCGCCGTCATCGGGCTGCCGCATCCGTACTGGGGCGAGGCGGTCACCGCGGTGGTCATCCGCACGCCCGGCGACACCACCAGCGAAGCCGACCTCATCGCGTTCTGCCGCGCCGCCCTGGGCGGCTACGAAACGCCGAAGAGCGTGGTGTTCGCGGAAAGCCTGCCCGAAACGGTCGGCGGTAAGGTGCTCAAGTACAAGCTGCGGGTCAGCTACGCGGACCATTACGAGAACGCTGAGGCGGCCCCTTGATTCCCGGCGAGACGGTCCCTTGAGCCAGCGGCCACCCGGCTGGCCCTCCCCTATCGTGCTCGCCTCCGCGTCGCCGCGCCGGCTCGAACTGCTCCGCGGCATCGGCGCCGACCCCGAGGTGCGCCCGGCGGACATCGACGAGACACCCCTGCCGGGAGAAAGCGCGGCCGTCTACGTCGGGCGGCTCGCCGCGACCAAGGCGATGGCCGTGGGCCGGGCCGGGGAGGTGGTCATCGCCGCGGACACGACGGTGAGCCTCGACGGCCGCATCATCGGGAAACCGGCTGACCGCTCCGGGGCGCTGGACATCTTGCGGCGACTGTCCGGCCGGACGCACATCGTCTACACCGGGGTGGCCGTGCTGGGCGGTCTGGCCGGCTCCGGTCTGGCCGGGGCGGGGATAGCCGGGGCGGGGATAGCCGGGGCGGGGATAGCCGCCACCACGGTTGCGTCCGAGGTGACGTTCATCGAGGCCAGCGAGGACCTGCTGGGCTGGTACGCCGATACGGCCGAACCATACGACAAGGCCGGGGCGTATGGCCTGCAGGGCGCGGGCTCCCTGCTGGTCGCCGAAGTCCGGGGCAGCGTCACCAACGTGATCGGGCTGCCGCTCGCGGAACTGCACGAGCTCGTGTCCGGGCTAAGGCGCACCCGCCCGCAGGACGGGCTGGATACCGGGCAACGGCTCAGGCGCTAGCCGCGCATACTGACGGCATGCCCGTGACCCTGCACCACATCGTCGTTGATACTCACGACCTGCCGGGGCTGGCCCGGTTCTGGTCCCAGGCGCTGGGCTGGAAGATTCTGTCCGAGCGTAAACGCGAGATCATTATCGGGCCGGATGAGCACGCGCCGGTTGGCATGTGCTTCATGCCGGTCACGGACCCGAAGGTGGTCAAGAACCGCGTTCACCTCGACCTCACCACCGTCGCCGAGGACCGGGACGAGGAGATTGAGCGCCTGTGCGCTCTCGGCGCCCGGCGCGTCGACATCGGGCAGACCGGCGAAGAGTCGTGGACCGTCCTCGCTGACCCTGAGGGCAACGAATTCTGCGTCGTACGCCCGAAGACAACCCTCATTTCTTAGGCATTCCGCTGCGCCCGGACGCCGGGAACGACGACGGATCGCAGTACGGTACGGGAATGGCGACCATCGACGACGTGGCGGCGCTGGCACTGGGACTGCCGGGGGTCACCGAGGACGAGCGGCACGGCAACCGGACGTGGTTCGTGGCCCGGAAGGCGTTCGCCTGGGAGCGGCCGTTCAGCAAGGCGGACATCCGCCGGTTCGGCGACGAGACCCCGCCCGAGGGGCCCATCCTGGCCGTCCGCGTCGCAGATCTGAACGAGAAAGAGGCCGTGCTGGCCGCGGAGCCGGGGGCTTTCTTTACGATCCCGCACTTCGATGGGTACGCCGCGATCCTCGTTCAGCTGCCGAAGGTCCCGGGGACGGCGCT
>Ga0182014_10000133_pt1 | contig 85896 bp, 74 predicted proteins | sample 612S2DmetaG_FD_120489 | JGI IMG/M metagenome (GOLD analysis project Ga0182014, IMG submission 120489) | Permafrost microbial communities from Stordalen Mire, Sweden - 612S2D metaG | ecosystem: Environmental > Terrestrial > Soil > Wetlands > Permafrost | place: Sweden: Stordalen | collected...
CCCGCCGATCCCGACCCCCTCCTCACCCCCTACGAACTGAGCCCGGTCCAATTCCCCCTCAAACCCAATCACCCGTCACCGAACGAACCCATCGTTAGCCCTCAACCAATTGAAACCAAAGACACTTTCCCCACCGACCCAACCCTTCACAAACCCACCGCCGCACCCGCCGACCCCGCGGAAAGCTGAGAGCCGACCGCTAAAAGCTGGTCAATATAGGGAAAACACACCACAACCCGAAACCGCCTCAGCCTTCGGGCGCCCCACCTGTCTCGATTTGGGGGCCGGGCCTCGGCGAGCTTCGCCCGGCCGGCGATTGCGTTCAGAGGTGATGGATTGTATGGTAATGATTGACTGGCAATTTAAGAACTACAACCGCGATTTCTAACCTAAACCGATCTGAATCATGAACGAACAAAATAAGAATGACCGTGCCGAATGGTTGCAGGGACCGCCGGCCGTGTGCTCGGTGAAACCGGGCGAAACCCCGTCGCCGTGGCGGCTCGTGCTGCTGGGCGCGCCGGGCGTGGGCAAAGGCACGCAAGCCGATCTCCTGCATCAACGCCTCGGCGCTTGCCATCTTTCGACCGGAGACGTGTTCCGCGCCGCGGGGAGCCGAGCCGATTGCGACCAGACGCCGGCGATGCGGGCCGCCGTCGAGTACATGCGCCGCGGCGCGCTGGTTCCGGATACGACGGTGTGGGAGATGGTCCGCGAGCGGAGCGCCTGTATCGGTTGCCGTGGCGGCTTCCTCCTGGACGGTTTTCCGCGCACTCTGGCTCAAGCCGAGGCGCTGAAACTGTACATGGAAAGTGAGAACCTCGGGCTCAGCGCCGTGGTGAATTACGAATTGCCCCTGGCTGAAATCGTGGCTCGCCTGAGCGGGCGGCGCACCTGCGAAAAGTGCCGGTCGGTCTTCCACGTGTCCAGCCTGCCTGCCGGAGATGCGGGTCCGTGCCCTCGTTGCGGAGCCCGGCTATATCAGCGCGAAGACGACCGGCCCGAATCGATCGCCGTCCGTTTGGAAGCCTACCACCGCAGCACCGCGCCGTTGATCCAGTTCTACAGGGATTTGGGCCTGCTGGTGTCGGTCGCGGCGACCGGATCTCCCGACGAGATCTGCGATCGCACCATAACCGCGCTCGCGAGCGCCGTTGCTTTGCGCTAGGGCTGGCCGAAAACCCAAGCGTCGAAAAGCTTGCTCACCTCGCGCTGCTGCGCCTTCTTGACTAGGCCTTTTTCCATCGCCTTTTGAAAGTCCTCGCTGGTGACGCGTTTGCCCCAATTGTCGCGGGTATAGGCTTTCAGGTGGTTCCAGAACAGGTCGTCGCCCAGGGCGGTGCGCAGCAGCGCCAGAAACGCCGCGCCTTTGTGGTAGGGCAGGCTGCCTCCGGCCTGGTCCGGAGTCGTCCAGTCGTGGAACGAGAGCGGGCGGTCTTTGCCCTTCGATTTCAGATCCTCGTAAATCTTTCGCGAACGATCGATCTCGGTCTGGTAGCGCTGGCGTCCGTATTGGCGCTCCAGAAATACGTCCGCGAGGTATGTAGCCAGCCCTTCGCTGAGCCAGAAATCCGACCAGTTCCTAATGGGGATCCCGATGCCGTACCACTGGTGCGCCAGCTCATGCGCCAGCAACCAGAGATCCTGGGGCTTGGCGGCGAGGTCCTTGGCGTAGGATTCCGGAAGCAGGGTCAAGCCCACCGCCTCCTGCCCGGTCTGGCCGGAGGCGAAAACCTGGGTGTAGGAATCGCGCGGATAAGTCCGCCCGGTGCAGCCGGCGAAGAACTCCAGAGCCGCCTTGGTTTGGACCAGCACGTCGGCGCCGCCCAGAATGCGAAGGGTGACGGCTGGGGCGCCGGTTTGCTTGATGACCGCTTTCCGCTCTTCGAAAGGGCCGCTGGCGAACGCGTAGAGGAACGGCGGCTGCGGCGGACCATCCACGCTCCACGCGGTCACCGCGTAGCCGCCTTCGGTGTGCTCGCTCACCAGCTCGCCGCTGGCCGCCGTCTTCCATGCGGCCGGCGCGGCGATGACAAGAGCCAGCGCGGCGGGGTTCTCCACGCGATCGTTCACCGGCATCCAGTGGCTGGCGAAGTAACCGGCCGAAGCCTCGGTAGCGGTAATCTCCACGCCTTTGGAGCTGGCCGCCTGATAATGGATCGCCAGCGCCCGCGGCTCGCCGGGATTGGCCGGCGCGTTCAGGACCACGATCAGGTGCTCGCCCTGGCGCTCGAAATAATCCGGCTTGCCGGCTTCCTCCACCGACGAAACCGTCAGCCCGCCGGCGTCCAGATCCAGGCTGACGAGGTTCTCCGTTATGGATTCAAAACGGATCACCGCATCGCCGGTGAGGCGCCCCGCGGCCGGGTCTAGGGTGATGCGCACGTCGTAGTGCTCCACCCGGTACAGGCGGGGCAGCGGTTCGGCGAGGGCCGGCGCCATCAGCGCGGCGGCCATCGCCGGCGCAAACCAACCCAGCCAAGGCGGGGCGGACGCCCTCGTCCGCTCGCGACCCCCCGGTCGCGATCTCTTGCTCATCGCAAACTCCTGCCCTGGTTTTGCACGTCTCACTTCTTGTTCAGTAGGGCCTGGATTTCGGCGGGCGGATCGAAACGGTCCTTGGGAATGTCGGTATCGAACTTCACCGTCTCGAAAGTCACCACGATTTCCTGGCCCATGGCGCTCTGATGCATGGTGTGCGGGACGAGGATGCCGCCTTCCTTGCGGTAGTCGCCGACGACGCTTTCGGTGGCTATGTCGCCCATGGGGGTCTTGACCGTGGCGGAGAGCTTTTCCAGCAGACCGGTGGCTTTGTCGTAATACTGGGTGAGGGGGCTGCCCTCCTTGGGGGTCAGCAGCACGCGGTAGCACTGCTTGCCGTTCACGGTTTCGAGGCCCACCGTTTCCACCTTGGCGTAGTCGTCGCGCCAGTGGGCTTCGGCTGCGAATCGCGCCGTGCGCAAGGCCATCGCCTTTTCATCGCCATCCTTGAGGTGCGGGCCCTGCATCGCCGAAAGCGACCAGGCGGCGGCGCCGTCCGTCCCGTCCTGCATCTTGCCGAGTCCTTCGATGTCGATTTCGGTGTACATTTTGACCGGCGCCGCGTGGTAAGAAGTGAGTTTGCCCTTGATGTGAGCGCTGGCCATCTCCATGGTCCCGGTGACGACTTCGTTGTGGTGGCTGTCGTAGGCCGCCGCGCCGCCGGTGGCCTCCACGTACTTATCCAGGATGGTTTCGGCCTTGGGCAGATCGTCGGCGCGCGCCGGCGCGGCCCCTGTAAGCGCGACCAGCGCCAGAGCGGCCGGCCACGCAATTGCCATGCGTTTCATTCGGGTACCCTCACTTTTTCCGTTGGTCGATCCAATTTACGGCCGCATCCGGAACCGGATCGTGGCCGGCCGGAAGCGCGGCGCGCGAGGCCGCCACCGCCTCGTCCGGCGTCACGCCATTGCCTTCGAGCGGCTTGCCTCCGGCGGAGCGGAAGCCGTAACCGATCCGCGCCCGCTTCGCTCAGAAGATTACGCGGAACGAAACCTGGGCGCGCCTGGCGTTGGTGCCGAAGGGGAAGCCGTAGGAGGCCTGGCCCTGTTCAAAACCGGTGACCGGGCGCAGCGAACCGGTGGTGCCCACATATTGAGTGGTGTAGTTGCTGGTGTTCCATTGCCGGTTCAGGGCGTTGAAAGCCTCGGCGGCTAACTGGGCTTTCACGCGCTCGCCGATGCGGAAAGTACGCGTCAGGCGGGCATCCAGATCGGTCATGGTTTGGGTGTGGATGAAGCCGATGCCTTCGAAGGGCACGCGGTTCCAGCCGCCTTGTCCGTTCAGCGTGGTGGTGTAATCCATGGTGAACCCGCTCCATTGCTGCCCTATCAGCAGAAGGGTGGGGGTCAGCGGCAGACCGGATGCAGCCGTGGCGATGGCGGAAAGCTGCCAGTCGCGGAGCAGGACGTTCTGGCTTGCCGGCTCCCAGATCCAGCGCAGCACGCCGCGCTGGCGCTGATCGGTGGTGGAACTGCCTCTGTCGTCGATGTAAGCGGCGTCGGTGGCATTGGTGGGGAAGCCGAACTGAGTGGGTCCGCTGACGTCATCGAGCGCGTGCGACCAGGTGTAGGTCAGGGCCGCACTCAAGGTGCGGGTAAGCGGCCGTTTCAGCTCCAGCGCCAGGCCGTTGTACCAGGAGGCTCCGGCGTTCTGCGCCTGAATAACCTTGCCGTAGGTGATGGAAGTCTTTTGGTAGTAGATAAACGTCTGGTAATTGTCGATCACCTGAGCGCTGGAGTTGTATACGGTGTAGCTCTTATCCGAATTGGTGATGCCGGTGACGCCAATGTTCCCGTCGTTGGCGGTCCAGAGCTTTTCACCGCGATTGTAGAGGTAGTCGAAGGTGAAGACCAGGCCCGAATCGAACTTATGTTCGACGCTGAACGATCCCAACGAAGAATACGGGTTGCGGAACTTGGAACTGGCGTAGACCACGTCTTCGGTGCCGTTGGGAATATTCCCGACGGCGGCAATCTTCTTGGGAAATACCACCGCGCCGCTCTGGTAGGGTATTACGGTAATATTTTCCTGGGCGATGCCGTTGCCCAGATAGAGCGGGTCGAGAATGGAACCGTTGAAGGGCGCGTAGTAGAAACCGTAGCCGAGGCGCACCACGGTATGCTCGCGGAGCATGTAGGCAATGCCCACGCGCGGCGCAATATCCAGGCCGGGCGAATTGATGGTGTCGGTGCTGTAAAACGAGGTGTTGACGAATTGGGGTTTGGGCAAGCGCCACTTTTCGTAGCGCACGCCGACCGTCATGGTGAGCTTGGGAGTGGCCTTCCAGGTATCCTGCCCGTAGCCGCTGTAGTAGATGCTGGCCAGGTCCCGCCTGGGATCGCCGAAGCCCTGGGTGAAAGAGGTGTAGTTCTTGGCACTGGAGCTATTGCTGCTGAAATCGGTGGCGAACGCGGTGAGTGACGGGTAGACATAGGCACCGGCGGCATTGGCGACGCCGTAGAGCCAGTCGCCGCCATAGAACAAGTCGGCGCCGAACTTGAAGGTGTGGGTGTTACTGGTGATGGTAAAGTTGTCGGCGAACTGATAGCGGTAATCGCCGATGGTTTCGGTATAGAGCCCATTGGCCCCCAGCGGCGTTCCGGCGACGGTGACGTCCACCGCACCGGTGGAAGGCCAGTATTTGGAGTTGGGGTCGATGCCGATGCGGTCCTTGAACGCGCTCAAGCGCATATCGTTGAAGAGGCTGGAAGAGAGCTGGCGCACCCATTCGGCCTTGGCCATGCGGGATTCATCGTCGGTGGTGCCTCCGTAACCGCCCAGTTGGTTATTGGTGGAAACCTCGGCGTTGCTGGCCGGCGCGTGACTGTGCAGGGCGGCGACCTCGAAGATGAAGTTGCTGCGGTCGCTCTCGCGCAAATCGGCTTTCACCACGCCGCGGAGGGTGCGAGTGGTGGTGGGCACGACGAGGTTCAACTGGGGCTTGAGGTAATTGGTGACGGCGGTACATTGTGCGGCCACGGCCTTGCAGTTGTTGGGGTCGACGCTATTGCCGCCGGGCAGGGTGATCAGCGGATTCACCAGGCGGTTCAATTCCTGCTCATCGCCCAGGATGCCTTCCACGTTGGCAAACAGAAAGAGCTTTTCCGGGATCGCCGCGCCGCCGAGGTTGCCGCCCGGCTGCTGCTGCGACAGGGAGAGTTTATTGGCGGCGGCATAGCGGTCGGCGGAAATCAGCGATCGGCCGGCGTAGTATTCGTAGAGTTGCCCATGCACCGTGCTGGTCCCGCTCTGGGTGGCGGCATTGACGAATGCGCCATTGAAGCGCCCGAACTCGCCAGGACCGCCGCCGGGAAGGACCTCGACGTCTTCGAGGGCGTTGGCGGAGATCATGGGAATGAGGTCCGGCTTCAGATGGAAGAAGTACGTATTGGTAGCATTGATGCCGTCGACCGCCACGGCCTGGTCGAACGGTCCGCCGCGGCTGGTCAGCGCGCCCACATCCGGCGATTCGCTCATGCCGGGAGTCAGCCACGCCAGTTCTTCCACGCGGAAGCCGTCCAGGGGTAAGCTATAGGCCTCGTGACGGTCGAACGACTCGGTCCTCGTGCCTTTGTTGTCGTCGAGCGGGCGCAAAGGTTCCGGCTCGTCGGACGGCATCTTGGTATTTTCGGCCGCCATGGGAATGCGGAAGTTCAGGGTGCGTCCGACGTGCACGTCGATGTTCTTAAGCTCGACCGCGGTGAAACTCTTGCGCGTCACCTTAATGGAGTATCCCGGCCCGGGTGGGAGAGCGGGCGCGTCGAACAGACCGTCGTCGGTGGAATGGACGGCCCGATGAATCCCGAAACTCTCGTTAAGAACGCTGACGGTAGCATCCGGCATGCCTTCGCCATAAGCGTCGGTGACGGTTCCGGTAATCGCACCGAAACCCATCACCGACTGCGCATAAGAACCCGCGGCGCAAGCCAGCACCACGAATGGCACACGGAAACTTCTCATCCACTTCACTCGCATTTCCCCTAATCTTTTTTCGTTGGTACGACACCACTAGCATACGACGGTCGAAGGCCCGTAAGCATCTGGATTTGCAGGGCAAATCGCTGTGATTATTGAACCACAGTGTATAACGTTTGCGTCCCGGCGACTCCGTTCAAGGTGAAGGTCAGCGGCACGATGTCGCTGGCCGAGATGTTGGGCACCACCACGTTGATCTGGTACAGGCCGATTGAGCCCGGCACCAGCCCGTCATAGGTCACCTGGGCCTGAATACCGTTGAAGTAGACCGCCAGTTGGCCGGCCAGGCTGTCGGTCTGCGCTACGATCTGTCCGGCCGCCACGGCCGGCGTGACCGGGCCGAAGCCGACCCCGTACAGGGTGATGATCTGGCCAGGCTGCGGCCGCTGGGAAGTCACGCCGGTAATGGTGCCCGGCGGCAGCACATAGGTGGAACTGTTGGCGAATAGAGCATCCACGTATTGGCGGTTGTTGACAATGAAGGCGGAGGTCGCCAGCAGCCCGGGTTTGGTCGAATCGATGGCGAGATTGACCGGCGTGGTGGAACCAGCGCCAGTCTTGACGACGACCGGCTGGGGCCCGGCGCCGACGCCCGAGGGGATCTGCACGTTGACCTGGTAGCCGCTGACAAAATCGACGTAAGCGGGCAGGCCGCCCACGGTCACGCTGGTGCCGCTGAGCGAGGTGGGCGCATTGGCGCCGCTGAAATCGGCGCCCGTCCAGGAGCGTTGGACGGAGGCGAGATTCGAGCCGTAGATTTCGATCCACGATCCAGGGGCGGCCGCGGCGAAATCGCCGAATGCGCTGGCGCTGGCGATACCCGAGACGGAAGGAGGCTGGAGCGGGCTGGTGGATTGCGGCTTCAGCATGCGAATGCGGTTGTTGGAGGAATCGGCGATATAGATATTGCCGAGGCCGTCGATCGCCAGGCTGGTGGGCTGATCCAGCGTCGAATCGGTCGCCAGGATGCCGTCGTCGTTAAAGCCGATACCGTAGCCGCCGGCGATGGTGTAGATGGTGCCGTTGGGCACCACTTCGCGGATGCGGGCATTATTCGCGTCGGCGATGAACAGGTTGCCGGCGGAATCCAAGGCGAGGGCATAGGGCAGCCAAAGCGAGGACTCGATGGCGCCGCCGCCGTCGCCCGAATAACCGGCGTTGCCGTTGCCGGCGACGGTGGTGATGATGCCGGTGGAAGCGTCGACTTTGCGGATGCGGTTGTTTTCGCTGTCGGCGATGTAGAGATTGCCGCTGGAATCCACCAGCACGCCGGTGGGTTTGTAGAGTTGGGCCGAGGTCGCCAGGATACCGTCGCCGTTGTAGCCGGAGACGCCGGTGCCCGCCACGGTGTTGATTTTTCCGGTGGCGCCGGTGACCTTGCGGACGCGGTGGTTGTTGGCGTCGGCGATATAGAGGTCACCGGCGGAATCGAACGCGACGCCGGCGGGAAAGGAGAGCCAGGCGTTGCCAGCCGGGCCGGTATCTCCCTTAAAGCCCGACGTCAGGCAGATGCCGGCATAGCTATTGATGTTGCCGGTCGAAGTCGTCACCACACGCACCGTCTGGTCCAGCAGGTCGGCGATGTAGAGGTTGCCGGAAGGGTCGAAGGCGAGGGCGTTGGGGCTGTTCAGTTCCGCGGCCGTGGCCAGCCCGGAATCGCCCAGGCACGGACTGGTGGTGTTGGACACGCCGTTGCCTACGACGGTGGTGATGGTGCCGGTGCCGCTGGCCACGTTGGTCACCTTGCGGATGCGCTGGTTGACGGCATCGGCGATGTACAGATTACCGGCCGAATCGAGAAGGATTCCCTGCGGGTCGTCGAGTTCGGCGCTGGTGGCGGGGCCAGCGTCGCCGCCAAAGCCCGGTGCGCACGAGGTCAGCACCGCCGGGTTGCATCCGGCCACCGTTGAAATGATGTAGGTCGCCGTTTGCGCGGCGCCCACCAGCGGGATTGCGCCGCAGAGTATGACGGTCCTGAATATCGCGATCAAAAACCAACCTCCGGTCTTGTTGCGGGCCCGACGCGCGGGCGTAGCCTGCAGCTCATGCAAGTCTGGGGCCATCCTGAAGCGGTTGATAGCAGTCAGGCGCCGGGCGCTGGAAACGCGGCTACAAGTATCTTGCTTTCCGGCCGGCGCCGACGGCTTGACGCGCCGCCGCCGCCCTGTTAGGGTAACGCAGGGAAATGCGCATTTGAATTAAGATTCACGCACGGCCTGAAGGTCAACCGCAAGCCACAAGGATAGCATGGCACGAATCGACGAATTACGCCTCATTACCAAGGTGGCGCGCATGTACTACGAGCAGGAGCTGCGGCAGCCGGAAATCATGAAGCGGCTCAATCTGTCGCAGTCCACCATCTCCCGGCTGCTGAGCCGTGCCCGCGAATCGGGCATCGTGCGGATCACCGTGAACGTGCCGTCCGGCACGCACCCCGATCTGGAAGAAGTGCTGCAGGAGCGCTACGCGCTGAAGCAGTGCGTGGTAGTGGAGTGCGTGGACGACGAAGAGCAGATCATTCGCGAATTGGGGGAAGCGGCGGCATTTTTCGTGGAGACCACGGCCAGCCCGAGCGACGTAATCGGCATTTCGTCGTGGAGCGCGGCGCTGCTGGCGATGGTGGACGCGATGCACCACAGCGTGCGCGGCGGGGCGCGGGTGCTGCAGATTTTGGGTGGCATCGGAAGCCCCGGGGCGGAAGTCCACGCCACCCAACTGACCAGGCGGCTGGCGCACCTGCTGAACGGCGAGGCCACGCTGCTGCCGGCGCCGGGGGTGGTGGGATCGCGCAAGGCGCGGGAGGTTCTGCTGGAAGACCGCTTCGTGGCGGAGGCCACACGCCTGTTCGATCGGGTCACGCTGGCGCTGGTGGGCATCGGCGCGGTGGAGCCCTCGCGGCTGCTGGCGGAGAGCGGCAACGTATTTTCCAAGAGCGAGCTGAATACGCTGGGCCGGCACGGCGCGGTGGGGGATATCTGCCTGCATTTCTTCAACGAGCAAGGCCACCCCGTGGTTTCCCCGCTGCACGACCGGGTGATCGGCATGACGCTGGAGCAATTGCGGCGCGTCGACCGGGTGGTGGGCGTGGCCGGCGGCAAGCGCAAAACCCTGGCCATCAAGGGGGCGCTGGCGGGGGGGTGGATCAACATTCTAATTACGGACCGGAATACGGCGGAAAGGCTGCTGAAGGGTGCTTAACCGTTCTGGGGATTTCACGGTTTAGGCGCGGAAACCGCTCCCTCGCGGTCGCGGCTCGGTAAGCGACTGAAAACACGCGGCACTCGTAACCGAGCCGCGACCGCGAGGGAGCGGTTTCCCGGTTAAGCACACGTTGCTGAAGGGTGAGGTCAACTATTCAGTTGACACTGTAAGCTGAATGCCTTACACTCGAAGAGTGGTCGGCAGCTTCAGACACAAAGGTCTTGAGGAAATTTATCGCGCCGGCACGACACGCCGCATCGGCGCGGATCGTATCAGGACGTGCGTGCGTATCCTGGGATTGCTGGAAGCAGCGGGACGGCCGGAGGATATGAACATCGAAGGTTTTCGCTTTCATGGCCTGCAGGGCAGCCCGAAGCGCTGGTCGGTGCGCGTGACCGGGAGTTGGCGGGTCACCTTCGGCTGGTCGGGCGAAGAAGCTGTAGACGTCGACTTTGAAGACTACCATTAGAGATAAGGTCAACTACCGTTAGAGGTAAAGATAAAGCTATGGAGAGAAAGAACGGATTGCCGCCCGTCCATCCGGGCGAGATTATCAAGCAAGACATCCTGCCCGCCGTCGGCCTCTCCGTGACGGCGGTGGCTAAGGCGCTGGGGGTGTCCCGCCAGATGCTTCATGACATTCTGGCGGAGCGCAGGCCCCTATCCGCCGTCATGTGTCTGAAGTTGTCCCGCCTGTTTGGCGGCTCGCCGGAAGTGTGGATGCGGTTGCAGGCAGCCTACGACCTGAAGAAGGCTCAGCAAGACAAGAAGGTCATGGAGCGCGTTGCGCGGATTGTGCCGGTAAAGGCGGTCGAAGAAGCTCGGGGCCTGAACGCAGACACTCCATCCAGCGGCCGCCTGCTAACCCACGTTCAACGCGACGCTCGCCGGCGAGAGTCCCACGGCCTCCGCCCGTAGCGCGATAGTGCCCGGCTGCCCGGCCGGGCGCACTATGGCCAGGCACTTGCCGTGAAAAGTCCTCGGCTTCGGATTCCGAAAGCTCTCGACATCCTTCGGGTTCGCGCTACCGGCAGCGGCCAGCTCGCCCGGGCCGGCGATTGCGAATTGCACCTGGACCGCAGCGTCCGGAACCAGGTTTCCGCCCTCGTCCAGCACGTCGAGAGTCACGTAGGCAAGGTCGCCGCGGGTCCGTCGAATGGCCGTCCGGTCCGCATGCAGCCGGAGTTTGGCCGGGCGTCCCGCGGTCCGGTACGTAACAGTAGCGATCTCGACGCCGTTTTGAAGCGCGATGGCTTTGAGCTCTCCGGCCTCGTACGGAACTTCGAATTCGGCCGTGAGCCTGGTTTCGGCCGAAACCGCCTTTGCCCCCAGGTCCTTGCCATTCAGCAGCAACCTGACCCGATCGCCGGTGGAGGATACACGCACGCGGATCGTCTTCCCTTCATAACCAGGCCAGGTCCAGCTCTTAAGTTCGTCGGACCATCCCCACATGCCGATCTGTTCCTGGCGTCCTTCGGGAACCGGGCGCTGCACGGCCATTTCGAGTTTGTCGAGCCCCCAGACGACTCGCTTGTACCAGAGTTGAGGCTTGGTCTCGCCGGTTATGTCGATGTCGCCGCAATATGCGTTGAACCATGGATAGTCCAGGGTAAGGAAGCTGGTTCCGGCCGGAAAAAAGTCCGCCAGCGGATTGGCCGGGCCGCCCGCGGGGGTCATCGCCCCCGGAGCCGGCAAGGTCAGGCCGGGTGGTAGAAGGTCCGGCGGCACATCGAACATGGACGGCTGGTTCAACTGCGCGCAGCCGATGGCGATTTCACCCAGATAGTCCATCCCCGTCCAGACAAAGTCGCCAATGATGTACGGGTGCTCCTCGATCAGCTTCCAGTTTTCAAAAGCTTCGATCGGGAACGATTCGGTGCCCATGATGACGCGTGCCGGGTGGCGCTCGTGATCGGACTCGTATTGGCGCCGCATGTAGTTATAGCCGCCCACATCGAGAGATTCGAACGCGGCGTCGATGGGACCGCGCGCGAATATCGAATTGATCGCCTCGGTGACCGGCCGGGTGGGATCGAGCTGCCGCACATAACCGGACAATTGCCTGGCGATCTCGAGGCCCTTCGGCGTGGCGAATTCCGGGATCTCGTTGCCGATGCTCCAGAAGACCACACTGGGGTGATTGCGGTCGCGCAGCACCATGGCATCAATGTCGCGCCGCCACCACTCGCTGAAATACAGGTGATAGTCGCGCGCGTTCTTCTGGCGTTCCCAGGCATCGAAGGCCTCGTCCAGCACCAGCATCCCCAGCCGGTCGCAGGCATCGAGAAACGCCGGTGACGGCGGGTTGTGGCTGGTGCGTATGGCGTTGAACCCGTTCGCCCGCATGAGCTCGACGCGGCGCTCTTCGGCGCGATCGATCGCCGCCGCCCCCAGCAATCCATTGTCGTGGTGCATGCAGCCGCCACGGAGCTTCAGCGGCTCGCCGTTGAGGCGCAGTCCGCGCTCGGCATCCACTTCGACTTTCCGAATGCCGAAAGGCGTGGTGGTGCGGTCTACAACGCGGCCACCCGCGATCAGCTCCACTTCAGCGCCGTACATGCGCGGCGTGGCCGTAGACCACAGTTGGGGCGATTCGACGTCGAGCGTCTGCTCCACGGTAGCCTCGCTTCCGGCCGCAACCGTCTGCTCCTTGTCGCCGGCGGCGGCCAGCGTTCCCGTGGAATCGACCAGCCGGGTACGGACCCTGACCTCCTGTTTCGTGTCTCCGCGATTTTCGATTCGAACGGTAGCCACGACGGTGGCGGCATCCCGGGACACAGCGGGCGTGGTGACGAATACGCCCCACAGCGGAACGCGCACAGGCCCGGTGACGCTCAGCCAAACATGGCGATAGATGCCCGATCCGGAATACCAGCGGCTGTTGCGTCCGTCGTTTCGAACGCGCACGGAGAGAACGTTATCGCTTTGGCGCGAGAGATGGGGAGTCAGGTCGAATTCAAATCCGGTGTAGCCGTAGGGATGGTATCCCAGGTGATGCCCGTTCAGCCACACATCGGCGTTCATGTACACACCATCGAAGAGAACGGAGATATGCCGCCCGGCTGGAATCGCCGAGGCGGTAAAGTGCTTGCGATACCAGCCGGCGCCGCCGGTAACCCAGCCGGTGTTACGGCCGCCTTCGCTGCGCTCGTGGTCGAACGGGCCCACACGCGGAGCGAGCGCGGTGGCGCCCCACAGCGCGCCGGCGCCACTCGTTTCCTCCGGACGAGGCGGGAGGTTCTCCACGCTGAAGTCGTGCGGCAGGTCCACGATTCGCCAGTGACGGTCGTCGAACTGGTTGCGTTCAGCGCTCTCGAGGTCGCCCCGATGAAATCGCCAGGCATCGTCAAACGGTTGGGAGCGCCCGCTGTCGAGCAGGGCGGTTTCCAGGGGGACGCGGTCTTGCGCCTGCGCCAGGGGCGCGGCGCCCGGCAAGGCCGCGAGGCTGGCGACCACCGCCATAAGGGCATCCCGACGGTGGATGCCGTCGTTTTCACCGACGGTTGGAATTCCATTCTGTGTGGATGGCATATCTTCTCTCCGTTGACCTCGGCCACCATCGGCGGGCCGCGCCGGCGGCTGGCCGGCGGTCTTGCTGAAGGGGGATGAGGCCTATAGTGATTGTGGAACGATTTGTGGGAGATTTGAAGCCGGGCGACGGTCCGACTGGTACGGTTTGTTTGTATGGAGCGGGATGCGGAGCGTTTTCGGCGACTGTCGGGCGGTCGAAGAAGCTCGCGCCTGGGACAGGCGATCGCCTTTTGTCGTCTGTCGGGCTGGCGAGGGGTGACAGACCACAAAATGCGATGGTCCGTCCCACCTGGTCTCACAATCTCTTATCGGCCGACCACTACGATGGTGAAGCTGTCGGGGAGCGCCTGTGGACGGCCCTTCTTGCCGTCCTTGCTTTCGGCGGGCGGGCCATACTCGGCGGCCGGCAGATACAGCTTGTGGGCTTTCCGGTCGGCGCCGATGGTGCGGGCGCCGCGCTGGGTGGGAATGGTGGCCACCGGCTCGAACTTGCCGGGGGCGGTCTCGCCCACCATGGTGATGTTGCCGTCGGCGCCATTGGCGCTGAAGGCGTAGCCGTCGTCGAACGCCACCCCGTCCGGCCCGGAGCCGATGGCCGGGGTGGCGAGCACCTTGCCGGCCACCGGATCGCTCACGATCATGGTCTTGTTGGAGCAGACCGAATAGAGGCGCATTTTCTTCGGATCGAGGGCCAGGCCGCTGGGGCCGTCGCAGGGCGCGATGGAAAAGCGCTTCACCACCACGGCGTTTTTGGCGTCGATCTGGACGATCTCGTTGGTGTCCTCGATGTTGACCCAGATGTTGCCCTTGCCGTCCACCTGGGCGAATTCGGGCTTGCCGCCCACCGGGAGGGAAGCTGCGATCACTTCGCCGGTTTTGGCGTCGATGGCGGTCGAATCCTTGCTGCGGCCGTTCAGGGTGAAGACCCGGTGCGAGAGCGGTTCATAGACGATCGAGTCCGGGTTCTGGCCGGTCTTGATCTTGGTGAGCACCTGGAGGGTCTTGAGATCGAAGACGGTCACATCGTTGTCGCCGCCGTCGCTGGTGAAACCCTTGCCGAGGTCGGCCGCGATGGCGATGCCATGCACGCCGGTGGTGCCGGGGATGGCGCCGATGAGCTTATCGGTGGCCGTGTCGATCGCCTCGGTTTGGGTTCCGTGCGAGACGTAGAGACGATGGTTGGCGCTATCGACATAGACGTAGTCCCAACGGCCGGCGCCGCCGACTTTGATCCTGTTCACCACTTTATAGGCGGGGGGAGCCGCGAAGGCCGCGCCCGCAAGGGTCACGAGAGCCGCGAGCGTCACCGGAAGAGCGGATTTCATCTGTTGGTCCTTTCACCCGTCGTGGACGGGTTCCGCACCAGGGTAGAGCGAAAACCTGAAGATTCGCTGAGAGCCGCATGCTAGCATAATTTTTCGGCGTGCATATCGAGCTATTCATTACCTGTTACAACGACACGCTTTTCCCCGATACCGGCAAAGCCGCGGTGGCCGTGCTGGAACGGCTGGGTCATAGCGTGGGATTCCGCGCGGCGCAGACCTGCTGCGGGCAGATGCACTACAATACCGGCTACCCGCGCGACGCGGCCGGCATGATGCGGCATTTCCTCAAGGTGTTTGGCGACGCCGAGACCGTCTGCGTACCTTCCGGTTCCTGCGTGGCCATGATTCGCGAGCATTTTCCTAAACTGGCGGAGGATTCCGGCGACCCGGGCGTGAGAGACGCGGTGGAAGAACTGCTGCCGCGGGTGTGGGAGTTCTGCGAGCTGCTGGTGGATAAGCTGGGAGTGACCGATACCGGGGCATCGTTTCCCCACAGCGTGACGCTTCACACCACCTGCCATTCGCTGCGCGGCCTCAAGATCGGCGACCGGCCGGTGCGCCTGCTGGAACAGGTCCGGGGCCTGCGCTACATCCGGTTGCCGTCGAGCGACCAGTGTTGTGGTTTCGGCGGCACCTTCGCCATCAAGAATGCCGATGTTTCCACCGCCATGCTGGGCGACAAGATCCGCAGCGTGCTGGAAACCGAAGCCGAGGTACTGACGGCGGTGGACAATTCCTGCCTGATGCATATCGGCGGAGGGCTAAGCCGGCAGCGCGCTCCGGTGCGCTACCTGCACCTGGCGGAAATTCTGGCGGCGCGGGAAGGGGCTCCTGAAGGAGTTGGGGAGGGCGGGCGATGAGCGTCCACGTGGGCCAGGCGGCCGAAGCGCCCGATTTCCCGGTAGCCGCCCGCGAGCTGCTGGGCAACGCGCAGTTGCGCCACAACGTGCGCCATGCCACCGACGTGATTCGCGCCAAGCGCGCCAGAACGGTGGCCGAAACGCCCGATTGGCAGCAACTGCGCGACGCCGCGCGCCATATCAAAGACCACGTGCTGGCCAACCTGGACCGTTACCTGGAACAATTCGAGCGGCGCTGCACCTTGGCCGGCGGCAAGGTGCACTGGGCGCGCGATGCCGACGAGGCCAACCGGATCGTCATCGAAATTCTGCAGGAGCACCAGGCCACCGAAATCATCAAGGTCAAGACCATGACCTCCGATGAAGTGCGGCTGAACCCGGCGCTCGAAGCCGCCGGCATCACGCCTTACGAGACCGACCTGGCCGACCTCATCATCCAGCTCGGGCACGACAAACCCTCCCACATCGTGGTGCCCGCGCTGCACCGCAACAAGGCGGAAATCCGGCGCCTGTTTCTGGAAAAGATGGGTTTGAGCGAGCTGGGCGAGCGCGCCGAAGATCTGGCGGCGGCGGCGCGCGCCTATTTGCGCGAGAAATTCCTGCGGGTGAAGGTAGGCTTCAGCGGCGCCAATTTCGCCATCGCCGAGTCCGGTTCGATCTGCGTGGTGGAATCGGAAGGCAACGGGCGCATGTGCGTTTCCCTGCCCGAGGTGCTGATCACGCTGGTGGGCGTGGAAAAGATCATTCCTTCGTTCGACGACCTGGAAGTGTTCCTGCAGTTATTGGCATGCTCGGCCACCGGCGAGCGCATGAACCCGTACAACTCCGTCTGGACCGGCGTGGCGGAGGGCGACGGGCCGCGCGAGTTCCACGCGATCCTGCTGGACAACGGGCGCACCGGCGTGCTGGCGGACCGGGAGTCGCGCGAGACGCTGGATTGCATCCGCTGCGGCGCCTGCCTGAACGCCTGCCCGGTGTACCGCCAGACCGGCGGCCACGCCTACGGCTCCATTTACGCGGGCCCGATCGGCGCCATTCTGACGCCGCAATTGCAATCGCTGGAACATTCGCAATCGCTGCCCTACGCGTCTTCGCTGTGCGGCGCTTGCCTGGAAGTTTGCCCGGTCGAGATCGACATTCCGGAGATTTTGATTCACCTGCGCACCCTCCTGGTGGAGAAAGGCTGCGCCCCGCTCGTCGAACGCATGGGGATGAAGGCGGCCGCGGTGGCTTTTGCCAACGGCTCAAACCTCGAAACCGCGCAGACCCTGGCGCGGATCGGCCAGGCGCCGCTGGTTCACGACGGCGTCATCCGGAAACTGCCCGGCATGCTGGGCGGGTGGACCGCCAGCCGCGATCTGAAGGCGATTCCGAGCGAATCGTTCCGCGACTGGTGGGCCGCGCGGCCGGCGCCGAAGGAGCACGCATGAGCGCGGCGCGCGAAGAGATCCTGGCACGCATCCGCAAGGCCAAGGCTGGCGCGCCGTCGCTGGAATACGGGGCGATTCCGCGCCACTATCGCCGGGCGGGCGCGCTCGACGCCGAAGCCCGCATCGCGCTGTTCGCCGACCGGCTGCACGACTACAACGCGATGGTGTATCGCACCGCCGAACCGGCTATCGCCCAGAGCATCGCCGAAGCATTGCGTGCGCGCGGCAAGCGCCGGCTGGCGATTCCGGCCTCGCTGCCCGAAGCCTGGCTGCCGCCGGAATTCGAATTCGTGCGCGATCGGGCGGACGGCGGCCTGAGCTACGCCGAGCTCGACGCGAGCGATGGCGCGATCACCGGCTGCATGGCCGCGGTGGCCTTCACCGGCACCGTCATTTTGCGCCACGGCAAAGACGAAGCGCGGCGCGCGCTGACGCTCATTCCCGATTACCATCTCTGCGTGGTGCTTGCCGAACAACTGGTGGAGACTCTGCCGGAGGCGATTGCCCGCGTGCGCGATTTTCGCGATTCCCCGCTCACCACCGTTTCCGGCCCATCGGCTACTTCCGATATCGAAATGACGCGCGTCAAGGGAGTGCACGGCCCGCGCACGCTGGACGTGGTGCTGGTGGGGTGAAGCATCAGCCGGCCTTCGTCAGTCCCTCGCGGATGGCTCGCTTGAGCACGGTCTGGTAGCCGACGCCCGTCTCGCCGGCAATCCGTTCGGCACGCTCAAGATCGGCGATCGGGATGCGAATGGAGATGGCCCGAGTTGCGGTTTCCTTAGCCTGTTCCATGAGTTGTTCGAGGGCTTTCGGATCCGTCTTGGCGGCCTTGAGGCCGGACGACCGGCTGAGGGTCCCTGCCCGAAGCGCGCGAACGAACTCGCCCCGCGTCTGACGGCGGCCCTCCGGAGTGGCATACCAGTTAGCTTCCTCCGCATCGGATTTGAAGGTGGGAGCATCAGTCGATTTGCGGGGCATATTTTTTCCTCTCTGCGGCGTTCATTTCGTAGGCGGTCACGGTGCGGAGCCGCTTGCGGCGAATCGTGAAAACCACGGCCAGGAGCGGTTGGATGCCGTTTTTCCTAAAAGCTTCCATCGCTTTTCGCCCTTGATGGTCCTCGCCGGAATCGTCACGTGCGGACGGCCCGCAACCTCTTCGACCTCGAAGGGAGTGACCGCGTGACGCAGGATGTGACCCACGTTGGCGGCGTCCCAATCGAAGCCTTCGATTTCAGCCATCCCATGCTTAGTATATACGATGATCGTATATACAATTGACGGGGCGCCGGTCGGCTGAGCTGGGGCCGGCGATTCGCCAGCCCATCACAGACTAAAGTCTGTGCCACCGCAACTTACACTAAAGTCTGTGCCACCGCAACTTACCGCCCGCCGTCCGCGTCAACTGGGTCATGAGGCAGTTGTGGTGGAGTGTGTTGGTATGTTTTCTCACGCCGATCGCTTTCCCCGCCGATGGGCCCGAGTCCGTCATGCTGCGTACCCCGCCGGTGCATGCGACTCTTCCGATTGGCGGCCAGTCCGTCGGCGTCACCGCGTGGGCGGAGTTATCCGGCCGCTCCGACGCTCCCTTGCATTTCACGGTCACCGCCGACCTGGCCGAATTGCAGAGCAACGTCACGCCGCTGCTGGCAGTCGAGCTCAACCGCTCGAACCGCTGCGGCGAACGGCTCGAGGTGCAATCCGCAACGCTGGCCGCGGCTGCGCCCTCCGCGCTGCTCAATCTTCACGTCCATTATGAGCGTTGGGCTTGCGCCAAGGCCATGGGGCGCGAAATCGCCAAACGCCTGGTGGGCGGCAACGCGGTGCTCGAGGTCCGGCTCAATCCTTCGGTGGAATCGAATGCCCCCGCGCTGCACGCCGAAGTCAGGAACATCGATGCCGACGGCAGCCTGGGCGAAGCGCTGAAATCCGGCTCGCTGGGCGATACCCTGCGCGAGAAAATTCGCAGCAGCGTGGAATCGGCGGTGGCCAAAGCGGCAAGCGCGCCCGCCCTTCCGCCCGGCGTCGGCGGCGTGGCCCAACTTCGCGGGGCCGCGTTTCGCGATGGCGGCCAGGGCCGCTTGTGGCTGACGGTGGAAGGCGAAGTCCGCGTCGCGCCCGACCAGTTGCGCGCCCTCACCGCGCAGCTCCAAGCCAAGTGAAGTTCTCGGCGATCAGCAATCAGCGTTCAGCTCCGCCGCGTCCCGAACCGTCACCCTTACCGCCTCGCCGGGCCGCTGGCGCACGCTGGTGGCGATCAGAAAATCGGGGTCCACGCGGAACAGGCGGAAATCCCACTCCGACCGATCGTCGTCGAACCCCGGCTCGAAGGCGATCGCCGCCCGGCCGCCGGCGATCGTAAAAGCGAACTGCGAAAGCTCCAGGCTCAAGCCGATGCCGCGTGCCTTGATGTACGACTCCTTCAGCGTCCAGAATTCGAAGAAGCGTTCCCGCCGCTCGCTTTCCGCCGCTTCGTCCAACGCCGCCACTTCGCGCGGTGCGAAGAATCGCCCGGCAATCTGCGCCAGATCGGTCGTGGGACGCGCGGTAGTTTCCGTGTCCACACCCAATTCTTCCCGCCCTCCGAGCAGACACGCCACCAGCCCGCTGGTATGCGACAGGTTGAAATGCAGGCCCGCGGCCGCGGCCGGCTCGGCTACCCGCGGACGCCCCCATTGGTTCACCGCGAAATGCCAATCTTCCGGCCGCGCCGGCCAATACCGCGACAGCAGCGTCCGCAGCAAAATGCGCGAGCCCAAGAAAAGATGCGCCGCCGGCGCCACGAGGAAGCGCGCATACCGTTCCGCTTCGGAAGCGTCCAGAAACCGCCGCTCCAGCTCCTCCAGCGGGCGGCCGAACCGCTCCGGCACGCGCCAATACCAGAGATCGCAAGCTCCGCCTTCGAATTCGCTCGAGCCCGTTTGCATTTTCCGCTCAGCATAGCACCCCAGTGCGGAAGACCAAGCGGATTGTACCGGCGCGATCAACGAGTTCCCTTGAGCGACCCGCGGCGGTAGCGTGAAGATTCTGTTTGACGCCAATACCCCGGCCGCGAATCGCCTGCCCCACAGATGGACTACTCGCTCCGCCTCCGCTCCACAATCCGTTTCACTTCCTCCCGCAGGGGCCCGACGGCTCTGGCGAAGATCATTTTGTAGGCGCGGCAGAAGTAGTCCAGGTCGGCGAACTGGCCGCGCTGGTCGTGGCGATGCTTGGGGCATCCGCCGTGGCAGATGGATTGGTATTCGCACACCTGGCAATCGGCGTGGGGGATGGTCTTGTTGGCCGCAAACCGATACCGCCGCTGCCGCCGCGCGATCTCGCTCCAGGAGTCCTCATTCACATTGCCGAGCTTCCAGTCCTCTTCCACGAAAAAGTCGCACGGGTATACGTCGCCGTTATACTCCACCACCACGTAGCTGTCGCAGGTTTCGTGCATGGTGCAGGTGCCGGGCTTTTGGCCGGCCAGCGCCTCGGCGATGTTGTCGAAGTAGCGAATCCGCACGCGTTTTCGGTCCGGCCACCACAGCTCGAAGGTCTCACACAGAAACTTCCCGTATTGCTCGGGCGTAATCGTGAAGGGCAGCGGCTGGCCCAGGCCATCGAATTCCGAAAGCGGAATATATTGAATGTGCCCGATCCCGAGCGAGCGGAAAAAGCGGTAGAGTTCCCTGGGCTGGCCGACATTCGCCTGGCTCAACACGCACAGCGCGTTGAAGTCCACGCCGTTCTTCTTCAGACACTCGATTCCGCGGATGACTTTGCGCCATGTGCCCGCACCAGCCTTATTGACGCGGTAGAGATCGTGCGCCTGTTCCGGCCCGTCGAGCGAAATGCCGATCAGCCACTGGCTCTTCTTGAAGATTTGGCACCAGGCATCGTCCAGCAGAATGCCGTTGGTCTGCATCGAGTTCGAAACCGCCTGTCCGTTTCGCCCGTGCCGCTTCTGAAATTCCACCAGAGATTCGAAAAACGCCGGTCCGGCCAGCGTCGGCTCCCCGCCTTGAAACGCGAATGCGCTCGCCGGATAGGAATAGAAAAGGAAGCTGTCCACCAGGCGCTCCAGCGTCTCCAGGGTCATGCGCCGCCCGGGAAGCGCCTGGTAGGGATCGGCCTCGCGGTCCAGATAAAAACAGTAGGAGCAATCCAGGTTGCACACCGCCGACGCCGGCTTAATCAGCAGCGAGCCGATGCGCGGTGTAGTGCCGGTACCGTCGAGAATCGGAAAGGCTCCCATGCCGGTTTAGAGCAATCGTATCTCACAGGCTAAAGCCTGTGCCACTCTCACAGGCTAAAGCCTGTGCCACCATGCTTCGTCCAACTGACCTGGGCGCGCAGGTTCGCCACTCCGGCCGTGTAGCGGCTGTCGCTGACCGAAAAGGCGACGGCATCTTCCAGCCAGTCGTGCCACACGCCGTCGGGGTCGTGCGAAGCGGCGGTGAGAGTATATTCCTGCGGGCAGAGCTCGCAGCGGAAGGCGTAGGTGACGTCGAGTGTGTCGCCGGCCTCGACCGGGCCGAGTTTCAGGCGTTCCAGCTCGGTGTTGGTGCCGTACACGTTCAGGCCGATGCGGGTGCGGATGAGCATGCCGATCACCGGGTCCGCCACCGCCTGGCTGAAGCGCACCCGCACCTTCACCACGGCCAGTTCGCCGGAGCGCCATACCGAGGTGGCGCGGCCATCTTCGCCCAGGGTCGAGATCGAAAGCACCTGGGCGCGTCCGTCGCCGCGGCGCATGCGTGGCGAGAGCGGCGAGGAAACGGTATTGCCCCAAGCGCGCAGCCGTTCGGCCAGGTGTTTGCGATAGGCCGCGAGGATTTCCGCAGGGTCGCCGCGGCCGGCCAGTTTGCCTTCCTCCAGCCACCAGATTTCATCGCACAGGCGCAGCAGCAGGGCTTCTTCATGCGACGATACCAGGATGGTCGCGCCGCCGCGCCGCAGGCGGTCGAGCGCCACCGCCGCACGCTCGCGCACCAGCCAGTCCTGGCGGGCGAAGCTCTGGTCGATGGCGACGACGGCGGCCGGCGCCAGCGCCAGCGCGTCGTCCGGCCCCAGCCAGCGCGCCTCGCCGGAGCGCTCGACGACGCCCGCCGACGGCCGCTCGACGCCCGCCGCCAGCCGCAGCAGACGGCTCTTGCCGGCGCCGTTTTCGCCGATAATTCCAATCACCGCCGCATCCGGCGCGGCGGCGTCGAAACCGGTGAGCGGCGCGGCAGTGACGCCACGAAAGGCAACAGCCATAAACGTTAGAATAACAACTGCGCCATGGACAACACCGAAGTACTCGCGCGGATGCGCGCCGATTGGAACCAGCGCGCCGGCGAGGACGCCAACTACTACGTCGCCTTCGGACGGCGCAGCCAGGATACCGACGAGTTCTTTGCCAGCGGCTCCGGCGTTGTGCTTCACCTGGAGCGCGAGCTGCCGCGCCTGCAATCGCGCGAGGCCGCGCTCGAAATCGGCTGCGGCCCGGGACGCCTGATGCGCCCCATGAGCCGGCATTTCACCGAAATCCACGGCATCGACGTCTCCGACGAGATGATCCGCCTGGCGCGGGAACGCCTGGCCGGCGTGGCCAACGCGTTTCCCCATCACGGCTCCGGCTCGGACCTGAGCATCTTCCCGGAAGCGCGCTTCGACTTCGTCTACTCCTACGCCGTGTTCCAGCACATCCCCAGCCGCGACGTGGTTTTCGGTTACCTGGACGAAGCCTGGCGCGTCCTCAAGCCGGGCGGTGTTCTGGCCGTCCACATCAACGGGCTGCCTGCCCACGCCCGCCAGTACGACACCTGGAGCGGGGTGCGCATCGCCCCCGACGAAATTCGCGAGATGGCCCGCGCGCGCGGCTGGCAGCTTCTGGGGCTGGAGCAGATCTGGACCCAATATATGTGGGTTACCTGCCGCAAGCCCGGCGGCGCTGCCCGGCGCGGGTCCGGCGCCTGCTCCATCCGCAACGTCAGCAACGCCTTTTCCGGCGAAGGCGTGGCTCCCGCCGCCGGCCCCCAGGCGGCGCTCTCCATCTGGATCGAGAACCTGGCGCCGGATGCCGACCTGAACAATCTCCGCATTACCGCCGACGGCCGCGACTGTCGCCCCATCTACATCGGCGAGCCCGCCGCCGATGCCGTTTCGCAAGTGACTGCGTGGCTGCCCGAAGGCCTGCGCACCGGCCTGGTTCCGGTGGGAGCGATCTTGGGCGGCGCCCCGGCGGCGGCCCCGGCCTGGGTGCGCATCATGCCGGCGCCTCCCGCGGTGCCGCGCATCGCCGCTCTCACCGACGCCATCAACCTCATGAGCGGCAACCGCATCGTCACCCGCCGCGTGAAAGTGAGCCTCTCGGACGTGAACGATGCAGCCGGTTTCGACGCCGCCGTGGACGGCCGCGCCGCCCTCGAGATCGACAGCTTTTGCACCGACCCGGTGGAAGGCCGCTGGGAATTCAACTTCCTCCTGCCTGGCGAAATCGGCGCCGGTTGGCACCAGGTCGAATTGCGCCTCGGGCGGCGCCAGTTCCCGCCCGCCCCGATCGAGGTGGCGTAGTGGCGCATTCCGACGATGAGCCAAGTGGGGCAGGCGAATCGCCCGCCCCGCGCAGGCCAAAGGCCTACTCCACGGGGTTCCTGGCTCTCCTTTCCATCCCGCTCATCGCCGGCCTCATTTACACCTGGCCGCGCCGCCGCCTGGTCGAGCTGCGGCCCGGAGTGGTAGAGGTTCACGCGCCCATCGAGGTCGCCGCAGGGACCGAATTGCGCGGCGCCGCGGCCGGGACCGTGCTGCACGCGGCGGACGATTTTCGCGGCCGCGCCATCGTCGTAGTGCGCGGATCGGACGTGCTGCTCCACAGCTTCGGCATCGATGGCAACCGCGCCGCCCTCGAACGCCCGGCGCCGCTGGCGCCCTACGACGCTCCTTTCGCCCGCTTCACCGAAAACAACGGCATCCTGGCCGAATCCATCTCCGGCTTGCGCATCGAAAACCTGCGCATCGCGAACGCCGCCGGCTTCGCCATTCTGGTCAGCCATGCGGCCGACGTCGCCATCGAAGGCGTGATGGTTCGCTCCAGCGGCGGCCGCAACGCGCTCGGGCGCAATAACGCTACCGGCGGCATTCTGCTGGAGGAAGGCTCGACCGATTTTCGCGTCGCCGGCTGCGTGCTGCGCGAGATCCTCGGCAACGGCATCTGGACCCACAGTCTCTACCTTTCGCCGCGCAACGCGCGCGGCCTGATTGCGGAAAATCGTTTCGACGAGATCGGCCGCGACGCCATCCAGGTGGGTCACGCCCTCGACATTCGCGTAGAGCAAAACCAGGGCGCGCGTATCGGTTATCCGGTGGAGGCTGTGGACCGGGAAAACCGCGCCATCCCGGTGGCCATCGACACCGCCGGCAACGTGGAGCGCACCGTCTATAGCGGCAACCGGTACGAAGAAATCGACGGCAAGTGCATCGACCTCGACGGCTTTCACGATGGCGCCGTCTCCGGCAACTCCTGTTACAACGCCGGCCTCCCGCCCGACTATCCGTTCGGCAATTACGGCATCGTCATGAACAACAGCAACCCCGACATGCAGTCGCGCAACATTCAGGTGCTCGACAACGTGATCGACGGCCCGCTTTATGGCGGCATTTTCGTGATCGGCCAGGGCCATCGCGTAGCCGGCAACCAACTGCTACATCTGAATACGGCGCACTGCGGCTGTGTCTACGATGCCGGCCAGCCCGGCATTCTGGCCGCCGGGATCTACCTCGGCAAAGGCGCCGAACGCCCCGCGCCCTCCGCCCGCGTGGTGGTAGAAGACAATATCATCAGCGGCTACCGCATGAAAACTCACTGCGTAGAATCCGCGCCGTCCGTCCCGCCCGCCGCGAATACTGTCCGAAACAACCGCTGCGAAGACCGCTAAGGATTGTGGGACAGACGATCGTCTTTTTCGTCTGTCGGGCTGTCCTTGCATCGTCCCGGCGCTGACAGACCACGAAAGACGATGGTCTGTCCCACCGGCGTTCAGTGATTCTTCAGGTTACCGTGCTGCACTAAAAGTTACACTAGCGATTCGCCATGAATGCCAAAGGATTCGCCTGGTGCTGCCCATTGCTATTGGCGGGGCTAAGCCCAGCCCAGACACCCGCGCCCGGCGCGGCGCCGCCGGCCATCAAGCTTGAGGACGCCCTGACTCGCGCCAGGCAGTATGCCGGCCAGATTCAGAGCGCCAACCTGGCGGTTCTGCAGGCCCACGAAGATACCGCCCAGGCGCGCGCGGCCCGCCTGCCTTCCCTCAGCGCCCTCAACCAGTTTCTCTATACCGAGGGCAACGGCACTCCCTCCGGCGTATACGTGGCCAACGACGGCGTGCATGTCTACAACGAGCAGGCCGTGCTGCACCAGGAACTTCTTGCCGTGGCGCGCAACGCTGAAGTGCGCCGCGCATCCGCCGCCGAGGCCCTGGCCCGGGCCAAAGTGGAAGTGGCCGCGCGCGGCCTGAACGCCACCGTCGTGCAGGATTACTACGCCATCGTCTCCGCCGAGCGCCATCTCGCCAACGCACAACTTAGCGTGCGCGAAGCCGAGCGCTTCCTCGCCATCACCCAGGACCTTGAAAAAGGCGGCGAAAGCGCCCATTCCGACGTCATCAAGGCGCAGATCGATCTGGAACAGCGGCGGCGCGATCTGCGCGAAGCCGAAGCCGCTATCGAGAAGGCCAAAATCTCCCTGGGCGTTTTGATCTTCCCCAATTTCAGCGCGAGCTTCGAGGTAGTCGACGATCTCAATCCGGCGGCCGCGCTGCCGGAACTGGCCGGCGCACGCTCTCAAGCCGCCGCCACGAATCCCGATCTCAAGAGCGCCGAAGCCAGCCTGCTCCAGTCCGGCTACGATATCGGCGTGGCGCGCTACGGCTACCTGCCATCGCTGGGCGTAGACTTCTTTTACGGCATCGACGCCAACCAGTTCGCCGCGCGCACCGGATATCCGACGCCCTCCAGCGGGCGCAGCACGCTTCCCGACACCGAAGTCGACGGGCGCAAGAACCTGGGCTACGCCGCCGCGGTTACGCTGAATGTCCCGCTCTGGAACTGGGGCTCGACTCACAGCAAGGTCAAGCAGGCCGAAGAGAAACGGGACCAGGCGCGGCTCGATCTGGCGCTCACCCGGCGCACCCTCGATAGCGCCGTCGCCGCCATGTACGCCGAGGCCCGGGCGGCTCAATCGCAACTCGACTCGCTGCGCAGCTCCGTCGATCTGGCCGCCGAAAGCCTGCGCCTGACCGTGCTCCGCTACCAGGCCGGCGAAGCGGTGGCGCTCGAAGTCGTGGATGCCCAAACCACCGCGACCGCGGCCCGCAACGCCAATGACGATGGACTGGCGCGCTATCAAGTGGCCCTCGACAACCTGAAAATTCTCACCGGAACGTTATCGCGATGACTCCGACTAATATCTGGAATGGCGTCGTGTATTGCACTGCCTCTGCCTGTCCCCGGCTTGTAGGGCAGACCACCAAGAACGATGGTCTGCCTTGCAGGCCAAAGGCCTGCTCCGCAGCACCACTGCTCGCCCTTCTGGCCGCTTCGCTTCTCCTCTCCGGCTGCGGCAAGAAGGAAGAAGAAAAGGAAACCGAGGCGCCCACCCCGGTCCTGGTCGAAACCGCCGTCCGCGGCGCCATCGACCACATGGTCACCGCCGACGCCATTCTCTACCCCATCAACCAGGCCAACGTCACCTCCAAGATCAGCGCACCGGTGCGGCGCGTGCTGGTAAATCGCGGCGATCACGTTCGCGCCGGCCAGTTGCTGGTGGAACTGGAGAGCGGGGATCTGGCGGCTTCCGCCAGCGAAAGCAAGAGCCAGTACGAACAGGCGCAGGCGGCCTATCAGATTCTCACCGGCGCCACCGTTCAGGAAGACCAGACCAAGGCCCAGTCCGACGTCGAAGCCGCTCGCCAGGCGCTCGAAGCCGCCAAAAAGGTTTACGAAAGCCGCGTGGCGCTGGTGCGCGAGGGAGCCCTGGCCCAAAAGCTGGCGGACGACGCCAAGGTCGCCATGGTGCAGGCCCAAAGCCAGTTCGATACCGCCCAGCGCCATCTCCAAGGGCTCAACCAGGTCAGCCGCGGCCAGGCCATTCGCTCCGCCGAAGCCCAGGTCGGCGCCGGCAAAGCGCATTATGAAAACGCCGCGCTGCAGGTTGCCTACGCCGAGGTGCACAGTCCCATCGGCGGCGTAGTGGCCGACAGGCCGGTATATCCCGGGGAAATGCCCGCCGCCGGCTCTCCGCTGGTTTCTATCGTCGATATCTCGCAGGTGGTGGCGCGCGCCAATATTCCGGTGAAGGAAGCCGCCGCCATCCGCGTCGGCCGTCCCGCGCGCATTGGCGGGCCGGATGGCGATCTCGCCGGCAAAGTCACCGTGGTCAGCCCCACCGTCGATCCCAGCACCACCACTATCGAAGTCTGGGTCCAGGTGCCCAATCCCGGCGAGCGCCTCAAGCCCGGCGCCTCGGTGCGGGTTTCCATCATCGCCGAGACCATTCAGAACACCATCGTGATTCCCGCCCCGGCCCTGCTCAACTCCGACGACGGCGGGGTCAAAGTCATGGTGGTCACGCCCGATTCGGTGGCCCACGAGCGCAAAGTATCCGTGGGCGTCCGCCAGGGCGAGCGCGTCCAGATCCTCAGCGGATTGCAAGATGGCGAACAGGTCGTCACTTCCGGCGGACTCGGCCTTGACGACAAGGCCAAAGTGACCATCCAGCAACCCCAGACCGACGAAGATGAAGATGAAGACGAGGGAACCGACGCCGCCGATTCCGGCGCCAAACCGGACGCGGCCAAAGGCGCGCCATCCAAACCGTCTCCTACCGGCGCCCAGGGCAAGAAATGACGAGCGAACCGACTCCGGCTGCTCCCGATTCCATCCCCCCGGCCGAGCACGCCGAGCATTGGACCGCTCACTTTGCCCGGCCCATCGTTTTCGTCATCGTCACCCTGGTCGTGCTGGGCGTGTACCTGGCCTACACCATTCCGGTCGCCGTGTTTCCCACCACCGATTTCCCACGCATCGTAGTGGGCATCGATAACGGCGTGGCGCCCATCAATCAGATGCAGGTGACCGTGACGCGGCCCGTCGAAGAGGCCATGAACAGCGTGCCTGGCCTGGAGGAAGTGCGCTCCATCACCAGCCGCGGCTCGGCCGAGGTTAGTCTCTTTTTCAACTGGAGCGTCAACATGTTCGAGACGCTCCAGTACGCCAACGCAGCCCTGGCGCGCGTGCAACCCTCCCTTCCTCCCAGCGCCAAGCTCACCGCCAACCGCCTGACATTTGCCGCGTTCCCCATCCTGGGCTACAGCTTCACTTCCGACACCATGCCGCAAACCGCTCTCTGGGAATTGGCCAACTACACCATCAAGCCGCGCCTGAATCGCGTCAACGGCGTTTCCATGGTGGTGTTGCAGGGCGGCAGCGTGCCCGAGTTTCAAATCGAGCCCGACCCCGCCAAACTCCTTCAGGCGCAGGTTACCGTGCAGGGCATTCTGGATGCCGTCGCCAGAAGCAACATGATCGATTCCCCCGGCTTGATCGAAAACAACCACGAGCTTTCGCTCACCCTGGTCAGCGGCCAGGCGCACGATCCCGCCGAGATCGGCAACATCGTCATCCGCACCACGCCCAACGGCACGGCCGTGCGCGTCGCCGATATCGCGACCGTGCACCCATCGGTGATGCCGGTGTACACGCTTGTCACCGCCAACGGCAAGCCCGCCGTATTGCTGAACATTTTCCGCCAGCCCGACAGCAACACCGTGGCGGTGGCCAAAGGCGCCTCGGCCGAGCTCGCCCGGATTCGGAAAACCCTGCCGCCCGCGGTCAAGGTCAGCACCTTCTACGATCAATCCACCCTGGTGCTCGATTCCATCTCGAGCGTCCGCGACGCCATCCTGGTCGGCCTGATTCTGGCAGCCGTCATCCTGGTCGTGTTCCTGCGCGACTGGGGCAGCTCGCTGGTGGCCGGTCTCGTGATCCCCGCCACCATTGCCATCACCCTCATCGCGCTCCGCCTGATGAATCAGAGCCTCAATTTGATGACTCTGGGCGGGCTGGCCGCGGCTGTGGGTCTCATCATCGACGACGCCATCGTGGTGGTGGAAAACATCGTCCTGCACCGCGATTCCGGCCAGTCCCGCGGCCAAGCCATCCGCAGCGCGCTGCACGAAATCCGCCTGCCGCTGGTCGGTTCCACCATCACCCCCATCGTGGTCTTTCTGCCCCTGGTCGCCATCGCGGGCGTCACCGGAACGTTCTTCCGCGCCCTGGCAGTCACCGTGGGCACGGCGTTGCTCACTTCGCTGGTTCTGGCCCTCACCTGGACCCCCACCCTGAGCCACTACCTGCTCCGCCGCCACGGCTCCGCCCACCCCACCGCTTCGGCCGACGCGCTCGGTCGCGTGGCCACGTCGGGCGTGATGGGCCGCCTCATCCGCTTCTACGGCCGCGCATTGCGCTTCGTGCTGGCGTATCCACTCGCGCTCGCCGTGGGCTCGGCCGGGCTGGTCGTGGCATCCTGGTTCTGCTACCAGGCTTTGGGCAGCGATCTGCTGCCTGAAATGGACGAAGGCGGCTTCATCCTCGACTATCTGATGCCCGCCGGCTCCTCGCTGGAAGATACCAATCAGGTACTTCTCGGCGTGGAAAAAATCCTGTCCGCCACTCCCGAAGTCGAAAGCACCTCGCGCCGCACGGGTCTGCAATTGGGCCTTGCCGCCGTGACCGAAGCCAACACCGGCGACTTCTCCGTCCGCCTCAAACGCCAGCGCGACCGCGGCATCGACGAAGTCATCTCCGACGTCCGCGCCAAGGTCAACAAAGAATACCCCCAGCTGGATGTCGAGTTCCCTCAGGTGCTGCAGGATATGATCGGCGACCTCAGCAATTCGCCCGAGCCCATCGAGATCAAGCTGTTCAGCCCCGATCCCGACCTGCTCAAGAAATGGGGACCCAAGATCGCCGAGCGAATCAAAAAGATCCCCAGCGTGGTCGACGTCAAAGATGGAATTGAAAACACCATCAGCGGTTCGGCCATCAACATCACCGTCGATCCGGTGGTGGCCGCCCGCGCCGGCTTCTCTCCCCAGGAAATCGAGCTCGATGCCAGCGCCATCCTGCAGGGCGAGCCCGCCACCACGCCGGTGGTCGTCAACGACCGTTCCTATACCATCCGCGTGCGCTTCCCGGAATCTACCCGCGTCGACCTCGACCAGGCGCGCAATACCATCATCACCAGCAGCCTGAGCGGCAAGACCGCTACCCTCGGCTCGCTGGCCTCTTTCGCCAGCGAGGTGGGCCAGACCGAAATCCGCCGCGACAACCTGCAGCGCTACATCGCCGTGACCGGCCGTTTCGAAGGCATGAGCCTCGGCAAAGGCATGGCCCTGGTGCAGCAGGCGGTCGGTGAGCTGAACGTTCCGCCGTCTATTCGCGTGGCCTACGGCGGCACTTACGAAGAACAGCAAGAATCCTTCCACGACCTGGTGATGGTGCTCATCCTGGCCGTGGTTCTGGTCTTCACCGTGCTGCTGTTCGAATTCCGCACCTTCGCCGCGCCCACTGCCATTCTGGCTTCGGCGCTGCTCTCCACCTCGGGAGTGTTTCTGGCCCTCCTGGTTACCGGCACCACCTTCAACATCTCCTCGTTCATGGGGCTGATTATGGTGATCGGCATCGTGGCCAAGAACGGCATCCTGCTGCTCGATGCCGATCAGCGTTTTCGCGCCGAAGGTTCTTCCCACCGCGAAGCCATGATCCAGGCCGGCGAGCGCCGCCTGCGCCCCATCGTCATGACCGCCATGGCCACCATCGCCGGTATGATCCCCCTGTCGCTGGCCCTAGGCGCCGGCTCGCAGATGTTGCAGCCCCTGGCCATAGCCGTGATCGGCGGCGTGCTGGCCTCCATGCTCCTGTCCCTGATCGTCACCCCCGCCGTGCATTACTACCTGACCGGCGAAGGTGGCCGCCCGAGCGGCTGACCGCTTACAGTTCCGCCAGCACTTTTTCGGCGTGACCCGCGGCCTTCACCTTGGCGTAAATCTTCTCGATCTTGCCGTCCGCGCCGATCACGAAGGTGGTGCGCTCGATGCCCATCGACTTCTTGCCGTACATGTTTTTTTCTTTCCAGACACCGTAGGCTTGGGCGGCGGCTTTGTCTTCGTCGGCCAGCAGCGAAAAGGGCAGCTCGTACTTGGTCTTGAACCTGGCCAGCGCGCCGGGCTTGTCGGGCGAGACTCCCACCACGGCCGCGCCTTTGCCGGCGAATTTCTTCAGATGATCGCGAAACTCGCAAGCTTCGGTGGTGCATCCCGGCGTGTCCGCCCTGGGATAGAAATACAACACCACCCGCTTGCCCTTCGAGTCCGAAAGGTGAAAGGTTTCGCCTGCGTCGGTCTGTAGCTCGATATCGGGAGCCGTGTCGCCCACTTTCAACATTCGTTCACCCCAGTTTGGTCTTGAAAAGTTCCGTCACCACGCCCACGCTGGCCTGGCCGCGCGTCTGCTTCATGACTTGCCCCACCAGGAAATTGATCACCGTGCTCTTGCCGCCCCGATACTGTTCCACCTGCTTCGGGTTGGCGGCGATCACGCCGTCGATTACTTTTTCCAGGGCGCCGCTGTCGCTGATCTGCGCCAATCCTTCGCGTTCGACGATTGTCCCCGGCGCGTCGCCGCTGGCATACATCTTGGGGAAAATCTGCTTGGCCAGCTTGCCCGAAAGCGCGCCCGCGCCGATCAGTTTCACCAGCTCGCCCAGATGCCCGGCGGCGACCGGCGATGCGCCGATTTCCTTGCCGTCGGCCTTTAACGCGCCCATCAGCTCGCCCATCACCCAGTTGGCCGTCGTCTTGGGATCGCCGGCGATGCGCGCCGCGGTTTCGAAATACGCGCTGGTGGCGCGGTTCTGGGTCAGCACCTCGGCGTCGTACTCCCGCAGGCCGTATTCCGCCTGGAACCGCGCCCGCATGCGCGAGGGCAGCTCCGGCAAGGTCGCGCGCAGCTCGCCCAGGCGCGCTTCATCGATCCCGAGCGGCATCAGATCGGGCTCCGGAAAGTAGCGATAGTCGTGAGCGCTTTCTTTGCTGCGCATGCCCACGGTTTCGCCCGCATCCGGGTCATAGAGGCGGGTTTCCTGCTCCACCCGGCCGCCGCTTTCGAGGAGCGCCACCTGCCGCGCGATTTCGTAATCCAGCGCCTCCCTCATAAAGCGGAAGGAATTCAGGTTCTTGATTTCCGCCTTGGTGCCGAGCTTGTCCGCGCCCCTCAAGCGCACGCTCACATTGGCGTCGCACCGCAGGTGGCCTTTTTCCATGTCGCAGGAAGAGACCTCGAGAAACTCGAGCACCTGCTTGACCTCGGTCATGTAAGCGTAGGCTTCCTCCGAGCTGCGCATATCCGGTTCGCTGACGATCTCGATCAGCGGCGTGCCGCTCCGGTTCAGGTCCACGTAGGAGTAGAGGTCGGAATCCCGGAATCCTTCGTGGATGCTCTTGCCCGCGTCGTCTTCCATGTGAACGCGCGTCACCCCGATGCGGCGCGCCTCGCCCGCCACCGCGATGTCCACCCAGCCGTGTTCGGCGAAGGGCTCGTCGTACTGGGAAATCTGGTAGCCCTTGGGCAGGTCGGGATAGAAGTAGTTCTTGCGCGCGAATCGCGAGCGCGTCCGGATGGTGCAGTTCAGCGCCAGCCCGGCTTTAACCGCCAGGTCCACCGCCACGCGGTTCAGCACCGGCAGCGCGCCCGGCAGGCCCAGGCAGACCGGACAGACGTTGGTATTGGGAGGCGCGCCGAAGCTGGTCGGGCAGCCGCAGAAAATTTTGGTCGCGGTGGCCAGTTGCGCGTGCACCTCCAGGCCGATGACCGGCTCGTAGCGCGCAATCATTTCCGGCGTGGCTAAAGCGGGAGCGGACGTGGACATCAGCTCTCATTGTCGCGCAAAATGTTGGGCGGGCCTCCTGGCCGGCAGCCGACCGCCATACCGCCGAAAGTGCACGCAACGAACAGGCGTCACCGCCGTTACTCACCTCAACTCACCGGCCGCGCCCGCCCAGCGACGTCGGTTAGCAAGTCCAGCTTCTCCGCGACCTCGGTTGAGAGAAGATCCCTGGGGAGGCAGCGCACCAGCGTGTGATAGTCGGTCTTCTGCATCAGGTTGCCGATGCCCAGCTTCTCGAAATAGTTCTGAAACACGGGGCCGAGACACTCTTCGCTGGCCTTCGTCTCGGGCGCAAATGGGTCTGGCTGATGCAGCGTCCTGCGTGCCGCGGTTACTTCATCGATTGCCTCTTGCATGGCAGTTCTGCGCCGTTCCAGCTCCGCCGCCTCAAAAAGCGGACCGGTATCGCCACCTGTATCCTCGGCCCAGGCGATCAGAGTTTCCGGATAGCAGAAATAGTTCTCGATTTCCCGCCGGGTCCATTTCACTTCCCGAAGAGCGCCGGCCGTGGGCAAATCCTGCGGCATTGAATCGAACAACGCGAATCCCACCAAGTCCGGCTTGGCTTCACGTAGTCCGTGAAAATGGTCCCTCGCCCCAGGGGGGTGATTGCCGACGTAATGAACAAAAGGCCGCTCTAAAGCTGATTTGGCGGGATGGTCGAGCAATGTGGCGAAAGCGCGCAGAATCGCCAAATCGGTTGAGCCCTCCAAATACAGCACCCAGCCGGTTTGCTCCGCCTGATAGTATTGGTCGAATCCAATCGCCCTTAGCGACTTGAGAACCTGGCTGCCGCGGTCGTCAATGCGATGGGGTTTGCCGACGAACGCCACCACTATGTCGCGGTCGGCTGCCTCCTCTAGAATGACTTCGGAATGGCTTGCGGCGATCACTTGGCAACCTTGAGCTTCGGCCGTTTCCGTGAGAATTTGGTAAATCTGCCGCTGCCTCAAGATCTCCAGGTGGGCATCAGGCTCATCCAGCAGCAAGACACTCCCGGGATGAGTATAGAGGTGAGCGAGGAGGAGCAGGGTCTGTTGCAGTCCTCTTCCTGATGAAGCGAGGTCGAGCACGGGGCCCGACTCCTCCCGGTAGGACATGGTGATCTGGCCACGCTCCGCGATATAGCTGGGCGGGTCCAGGTGCACTCCGAACAGATTTCGTAGCTGCCTCACGAGTGCCTCCCAGGAGGCGGCCTTCTCGCCTGAGTATATCTGATAACAGAGGTTCCGCAGAACTTCGGCCGTGCGACCTTCACCGATCCGGACATCGACGGCGCCGGTGTCGAGGCGGTCCTCAGTGGCCGCCAGGCCGGACATGGGCGGCAGAAAGGCGACCCTCACGGGAGCAGCGGCGCTCGGCACCGGCATTCGCTCCGCTTGCCGATCCTCGGATGTGCGCAACGGGCGGCAATAGAAGGACTCCTCATTGGCGTAGTCGAACTCGAAACCGCACTCCCACGCTTTGCCGTCGGTCACGCCCGCAACCAGAATATCGATTCGAATATGTCGCGTGTCCGGCTTGCCGTTCGGGCCTTTTTGGACGTGGCGTATACGAAGGTCCTTCCAGAGCAGGTTGGCGTCCGGAACCGGAACCGCAATCAGATCTCGCCGATTTATGGTGATGCCGGGACGTTTTTCGGGAATATCTTTCGCGGAGCGCTTTTCCAACCATTTGCGGAGCCCGATTTCCCACAGGGCCAGGGCTTGGAGAGCCGTGGTTTTTCCGGAGTTATTGGGTCCGACGAACACCACGGTCTTGCCCAGCTCAATGGACACGTCGTCCAGGCGTTTGAAGTTCTTCACTCGCAGACTTGTGAGCATTTACTCCGAATGATCTTAACCCACTGCCGTTGACAAATCGAGCGCGGCCGCGCCACGTTCATTCTAACTCCCGGCTTCCGCCCTCTGACTTCCCCCCTCGCGCGCAAGTTGATACACCGTGATTTCCGGCGGCGCGCCCAGGCGGATCGGCACGCCGATGGTGCCGATACCGCGGTTGACGTAAAGCTGTCCGCCCGGCCTGGAAAACCAGCCCGCCACGTAGGGCGTCACCAACCGGCTGGGCGCGATTTCCGGGCTGATAAACTCCAGCGCCGCCTGCCCGCCGTGGGTATGTCCCGCCAGGCTCAGATCGATCCCCAGCGCCGCCGCGCGATCGAACGTGTCCGGGTTGTGGCTCAATAGAATATTCACGCGGTCCCTCGCCACCAGCGGCTCGACGTTCCGCAGCGGATGTTTTACCGGCGCCGATGGTCCGAAGCGCCTGGCACTCTGGAAATCTACCCCGATCAAGTTCAACTCTTCGCCGTGGCTTCGGATGGGCACGGCCTCGCCGCGTAAGATGCGGAATCCCACCCTCCGGAACAGCTCCGTGATCGAGCTTTCCACGCCGGCCCAGGCATCGTGGTTGCCCAGGCTTCCGAAAACCCCAAACGGCGCTCTCAGCCCGGCCAGCGCCTCCACCACCGCGTATTGCGTGCCCGGGTCGAACGTCACGAAATCGCCGGTCAGCACGATGAGATCCGGTTTGAGCCGGTTCGCAATGGCGACGTATTTGCGGATCTCTCCCGCGGGCATGAACGGGCCGATGTGAATGTCCGACAACTGGCAGACGCGAAAACCGTCGAAGGCTGCCGGCAGGCGCGGCAGGTGGATTCGCGGCGAGGTGGTTTCCAGATTGAGCCGGCCGTACAGCAGACCGTATGCGCCGGCAACGAACGGCGCGCCGGTGGCAATGGCTGCCGTCCGCGCCAAAAATTGCCGGCGTGCCGGCGATTCGATGGCGCCTCCGCCAAACCGCGATCTCAGCTTGCGCACGGCGGCCGCGATCCCCTTCGGCACGGCCAGCAGCAGCACCACCAGAAATGCCACCAGCGAGCTGGCGATCCACCACGCCAGCGGCGCCGATAACAGCGCGTCGGGCGGGGTCAGCGTCACCGGAGTGGAGCGTCCTCCGATCCGGCCGGTGTAATAGGCGAAAGCCAACAGGTAGAAAGCCAGCACCGCCCCGCACACGGCGAGCCGCAGGCCACGCGAGCGAATCCGCCGCCTGGCCAGCTTCAGCCCGCGAATCGCCCAATAGATCTGGCTGACTAGTAAAATTGCGAGAACGATGGGAAGGATCAACACCGTTATTGTGACATGCTCGTGGAGCGGACTCTCAGTCTGGATAGCGCCGGGATAAACCGGCATGGAGTAGCGAATGAAAGAGTCGTACAGGGAAGGTCTACCGGCTTTTCTGGCTTCCGCCAGCTGAGCCTGCAGGAAGTCCTCGCCGCCTGCTTCAATCCGCCCCTGTCAGCTTCCACCACTTGCCGCCCTGGTCATACCAAGTCACCGACGCCTTCTCGATGAACGCATCGTCAACTCCCAAGTGGTCCATCGGCGGCGGCTTCGGGCCGCCGTATGCCCGGTAGTGCCGCATGATGAATTCCTTTCCCACCGGGAGGATGCCTCTGGAGAAGCCGATCCGGTCAGGCGAGATGCCTTGAAGGAAGATGCGGTCTTCCATTGGAGCGATCGCGGCGGGGTTCTTGGCTGAACCATTCCAAAAAACCAGAATGGAGGAAACGCCCTTCACCGAGCACAAAACCGCCCAATCGATTTGACCGGGTTTCGCAAACTCACCCTGGATGACGTTGTGCGGCCCCTTCGTGAACGCCTCTTGCGGAATGGCGCAGCCCCGCCGTTCGAGTTCCCCAGTCACCCCGCCCGGAAGCTCTGGAAACGCCGCCGGCCGGAGCCGCACGATTCGCCGCTCTGCTTCATCGAAGCTGTTCTTCAGCTCTTCGGGGGATTGGGCAAAGGCGGGCGAGATTGCGAGTACCACCAATCCAAGGCAGATGTTCCGTTCAACCTTCATTCCATGGCCTCTGGTGAGCGGCCCGTGAACTGGTGGCGGAAGTGGAACTCGAATCCACACCCTCGTTGCCGAGGAGCGGCTTTTAAGGCCGCTGCGTCTACCGATTTCGCCATTCCGCCACGTCGATTGGTGTACTCTACTTCGCTATTCTAGCAAGGCGCTCACCGGCGGCATTTTCAGCATGCGACAATTGCCAACGGAACCTATCCATGGCGATCTCCTACCTTCACCCGCGCGACGAAATTCTGGCACTGATGCAGCGCATCTATGGCTACCGCATGACCACCACTTCCGGCGGCAACCTCTCGATACGGGAAGAAAACGGCGATCTGTGGATCACGCCGGCGCGGATCGATAAGGGCACGCTGCGGCGCGAAGACATCGTTTGCGTGCGTGCCGACGGCTCGGTGGAGGGCAGCCGCCAGCCTTCCTCGGAACTCCCCCTGCACCTCGAGATTTATCGCCGCCGGCCGGACTTCCGCGGCATCGTGCACGCCCATCCGGTGGCGCTGGTGGCCTTCAGCATCGCGCACGAAGTGCCCGATACGCGCCTGTTCCACCAGGCGTTTCATGTGTGCGGAAAGGCGGCGCCGGCGGGTTACGAGCTGCCGGGCAGCGAGGCGCTAGGCCTTACGGTGGGCAAGGTTTTCGCGCGCGGGCACGATTCGGTGATTCTGGAAAACCACGGCGTGGTGACCGGCGGCGCATCGATCGCCGAGGCGTTCCGGCGCTTCGAAACGCTGGAATTCACCGCCAAGACCATCATCAAAGCGCGGCTCCTGGGCGGGCTGAGGTATCTGACGGAAGCCGAGATCGCGCTGGCCCGGCGGCAACGCGAGCCGCTCCCGGAATTCGAGCCTGCCCCGCCATCGAGCGCGGAAAAGGAACTGCGCAACGAGGTGGCGGAATTCGTGCGCCGCGGTTACCGCCAGCGGCTGTTCATCAGCACCGAGGGCAGTTTTTCGGCGCGCCTGGCCGGTGACTCCTTCGTAATTACGCCCTATCGCCTGGACCGCGGAACGGCGCAGCCGGCCGAGCTGGTGCTGGTGGAAGACGGCCGCGCCGAGGCCGGCAAGACGCCCAGCCGCGCAGCTGCGATTCACGATGCCATCTACCGCCGCCACCCCGAAGCCGGCGCCATCATCAACGCCTACCCGGTGAATGCCACCGCCTTCAGCGTGACCAGCCTGGCTCTCGATACGCGCACCATTCCGGAAAGCTACGTGGTAGTGCGGCGCGTCACCCGCGCGCCCTACGGGCAGCAGTTCGACCATCCGGAAGCCATCGCGGCGCACATTTCACCGGCCGCTCCCGCCATGCTGCTCGAAAACGACGGCGTACTGGCCACCGGCGCAACCGTGCTGGAAGCCTTCGACCGGCTGGAGGTGATCGAATCCACCGCCGAGGCGCTGATCGACTGCCGGGCGGTGGGCACGCTCGCGCCCATGCCCGACGAGGCGATCCGCGAGCTGGCCGTGGCGTTTCGCCTGCCCCTGTAGGTGGGACAGGCTTTAGTCTGCGGCCTGGAGCTTGCACGTTTCTCACAGGCTAAAGCCTGTGCCACCATCTGCCGTCAGGTGGCATAGACCTTAGTCTGTGGCCTGGAGCTCGCACGTTTCTCACAGGCTAAAGCCTGTGCCACCACCTGCCGTCAGGTGGCACAGACTTTAGTCTGCGACCTGGAGCTTGCACGTTTCTCACAGGCTAAAGCCTGTGCCACCATCTGCCGTCAGGTGGGACAGGCTTTAGTCTGCGACCTGGAGCTTGCACGTTTCTCACAGGCTAAAGCCTGTGCCACCATCTGCCGTCAGGTGGCACAGACTTTAGTCTGCGGCCTGGAGCTTGCACGTTTCTCACAGGCTAAAGCCTGTGCCACCACCTGCCGTCAGGTGGCACAGACTTTAGTCTGTGAGGCGCACGCCTGTGGAGGACTCGGCCGCGGCTGCCGCTTACTTCTTCACCGGCGCGGCAGCGGGCGTTGCAGAAGCGCCGGGCTTGGGCGGAGCCGGTGTAGCCGGCTTGGCGGCGGCCGGCGCGGCCGTTCCCGGATGTGCCTGGTCGTAGAGCTTAATGATGTCCGGAGTGATATTCACATCGGCCGCGCCAAATATGACGCCGCCCTGCTGATTACTCACATCCAGCACCACGGCATAGCCGTTCTGGGTGGCGTACTGGTTGATAATCGGATTCATCTTGCCCCAGATATCCTGCATCAGCTTCTGTTGGTCCTGGTCGACTTCCGTATTCAAATCGTCGGCGTCGTTCTTCAGCGAGCGGTCGTTGGTCGCGATGTCGCGCTCCATGCGCGCCTTGGCTTCGTCGCTCATGGTGGCGGCGCCTTTACGCAACTGGTCCTGCAGGCCTTGCACATCGGCCTGCCTCTTTTCCAGGGCGCCCTTTTTCGGATCGAACTTGGCCTTCAGATCGGCGGCGGCCCGTTGCCCATCTTTGGTGGCCAAGATGGCCGCGGTAATGTTGATGATCCCAATCCTGGTTGGGGTTGGCGCGGCGGTGGCAGCCGGTGTAGAGGCCGGAGGCGCGGCGGCCGGCGCCGCTTGCCCGGCCGCGGTCATGGCCATGCCCAAAACCAGGGCGCAACTGACGACGTAATTCTTCTTCAAGCTGTTACTCCTGAATCTCAAAATACTAACACGTCCGCTGTCAGAACGTCCTGCCCACGGTGAACCGGAACAGGGTGCGCCGGTCGAAATACGGGTACTCCTGTCCGTATTGAGCGATGGCCGCGTTGAAGGTCGCCGCATTGGGGAAGAACGAACGGTCCGCCGCGATCGGCGGTTGCACGTATTCGCGAACGGTGGATGGATTGTACGCAAAGTACACCCGGAAGGGCGCTTGCACCACCGGCAGCAGCACCTGGATCTCCAGACCGGTGGACCCCACCGGTCTGGTCGTGCCCGCGGCAATCGGCACCTGGCCGGTAAACCCGGCTCCCGGAAACTCCTGGCTTAACTGTGTCACACGCTCCGGCGAGAGGGTCAATTCGCTCGGCCGAAGAACGCCGTTGATGCCCGCGTCGCCGAAAATCGCCAGGGTGATGGGGCCGAAAATGGGAATGCGGTATTCGAAATTGAAGACTCCATGCGCATCGCCGCCGGGGGTGATGAGCTGGTAGGCGGGAATCGGCAGGGTGACCGGGATGGCTGTCACCGTACCGCCGCTCACCTGTTGTTGGGTGCGGGCGCTGCCGTCGCTGTTCAAAACATTGATACTCGTTTGGGTAGGAATGAAGGCGATCGGTGTGATGGACCACCAGTCGAAGCCGCGCACGTCATTTTCGCCGCCCATGAAGGAACGCGCAAACGGGGGAACCTCTTTGCCGCCGTAGCCGCTGATGATCGTCCCCGTCACGTGGAACGCCAGGATGTTCTTATGGTAGATCGGCGACGGGTGGTAATACTTGACGTCGATCGCCGGCGCGAGGGTGTTCACATTGCCGCCAAGCACGCTGCTGGCGAACCCGGCCGAGAAGTAAATGCTCTTGCCGCCGGTGGGGTTGATCGGATGATTGACCGTGTTGTAGGTCAACCCCGGCGTGATCTTGGCGGTACGAATGCCGTTCAAGGCGTTGGGGCCGTAGACACCGTCGAAATCGATGTACTGGAAATAATTGGCCGCCGCCGTGGTTTCCGTCTTCACGCTGGAAACGTCGTAGCCGAAGGTCAGACTGGAACGCCAGAAACTGCGGTGCAACTGGTAACTCAGCGAAGTGGTGAAGCCGCGGCTGTCCTGCACGTAGTTGAGGAGGTTCTGGCTGCCGAGCGAGTTATAAAGCCCGATCAGATTCTGGCCGGAGAGAAGCGAAAGCTGCCGCGCCTGGTTGAAGTCGTAACGCGACATGTAGACCGAGAAGCCGGTCTGAATGGGATGGTCGAACAGGTATGGCTCGCTGAAACCCAAATTGACGCTGCGCAGCATGGTGCCTAGCTGCGAACTGAGGGAAAGGGTCTCGCCCAGGCCCAGGAAATTGTTGGTGGCATAGTTCAGGCCGACGAAGGTGCCGGCGATGCCCGACACGCCGCCGTTGAGCCCGATCGAGTTCTTGCCGCGTTCCCTGACCTTGAGGGTGATATCGACCGTATTGGAGGCCGGATTGCGCTTGATATCGGCCGCGTCTTCTTTCTTCAGGACTTCAAAATAGCCGAGCTGATTCAGGCGTAGAATGCTCAGGTCCCACAGGTTGGTATTGAACATGTCGCCTTCATCCAGCAGCAACTCGCGGCGGATGACCTTGTCGCGGGTGGTGGTATTGCCCGAAAAATCGATGCGGCGGATAAAGAACTGCTTGCCCTCGTCGGCGGTAATGGTCAGATCGATCCGATTGGTATTGGGAACCGGCTCGACATTGGGCTCGGGGACGAAATCGATGTAACCGAAGCCGCCGTAAAGCTTGCGCATGTTTTCGATGCCCTTGCGCAGCTTATCGGTGTTGAAGACGTCGTTTTCCCGCATGCCGAACAGCGCCATCAGCACGGAGGGCTCGCGAAACAGCTTCACACCCACGAAGCTCATGGTGTGCAGATGGTACAACCGGCCCTCTTCCACCGGCAGCTTGATATCCGCGTAGATGCCGGGCTGCTCCATCTTGATAATGGGCAACCGCCAGCCACGGCCGCCGTGCGGCACGATATTGACGGTGGGATCGAGCACTCGGGCTTCGTAATATCCCTTATCCTGATACGCCTGGCGGACCTTTTCCTCATCGTATTCGAGCTTCGTCTGATCGTACGTTTTGGCGAAGACGCTTTCGAATAAGATCGAGTGCGGAACCCCGTAGGGCTTCAGTTGCTTCATGGCGCCGATCACCCATTTGGAATTCATGGTCTGGTTGCCGGTTACGACGATCGTGCCGACTTTCACCTTGGGACCTTCCTTCACGTTGAAGGTGACCTTCAACGACGAAGGCGGAATCTGTTCGATGACCGGGTCCACTTGCGCATACTGGCGGCCGCGCTCGCCCAGATACTCCTTCAACACGATCGCCGCGAGCTGCACCTTGCTCGGGTCGTACTGCGATTCGACTACCAGGCCGACCTTCCGCTCTTTGAAGCGGTCCAGGATTTCCGAAACCGTGACGGTATGGATGCCCTCGTAATTGATGGAGCGGATAACCCGCCGCTCGGTCAGCACAAAACGCAGGATGATGCCGCTGGTCGGATCGGGCTCGGTTTCCACCCGGATATCCTCGAAGCGCCCCGAATTCCACAGAAGCATGAAGTCGCGGCGGATGGCCTCCTCCGCATAGATGTCGCCGACCTTGCTCATGATCATGGCCTTGAGCGTGTCGGTGGGAATGCGGCGCGCGCCGCGGAAATCGATTTCCTTAATCGCTTCGCCGGAGACGGGCTGCGGCGCGGTGGGAGCCGGCTTAGGCGTCTCCAACTGGGTGGGCGGCTGAGGCTGCTGCGCCGGCTGAGGCTGCGCCGGCTGGGCCGGCGGCTGGTGCTCCTGCGGTATCGTTTCGAACGGGTTGGCGGGCTGTTGCGGCTTGGGCGGCGCCTGCTGCGCGGGTTGACTTTGGGAAGGCTGACTGGGAGGGGGTTGGCCTTGCGAGGGCGGGGTTTGCGCGCCGGCGGCGAACGGATACATTCCGCTCACCCACATCGCCAGCGCGACCAGGCGGAACTGCCCCAATCGCATCATGCGAACACACCTTTCCGGCTGCCGGCCGGGAGCGAAGGCTGCCGGTCGGGCAGGACGGAACCTGTCGTTGTTCGCACCGAATTGCGCCATAGGCGCACGGGTTGCTCTGCCGAGGTCCTTCGGCTGACGCAAGGAACTGGTTTCACGGGAGACGGTTTCAATCGATACAGCCGGATTCTGTGATGATAAGCCATTATTCTACCGAATCTTGAAGGCATCCAACAACGAGCAGGCCCGGCCACAGGTGTGACGTGCCGGCACACCGCCGCCGGCCTCCGCCAGCGCCTCCCCGGTTGTTCGATCGCCGCCACGCCGGGAGGCCGCGCCGGGTTGTCCCGGCGCCTGCAATGTGCATTTTCGCAGCCAGCTTGGCGGAAACCGTTTCCTTGAGGGTCGCATTCCGGGGATGTTGTTGACTCTATGCGGACACCGCATCGCGGATAAAGCGGACAATGGAATCGAGCGATGCTCCGGGCTGAAACACGGCAGCCACACCCTGTTGCCGCAGCGCCTCAGCGTCCTGGTCCGGTACAATGCCTCCCACCACCACTTTCACGTCCTTCATCTGGTTCCGCTCCAGCAACTCCAGCACGCGCGGCACGACCGCATTGTGGGCTCCCGAGAGAATGGAAATTCCGATCACCTGAACATCTTCCTGCAAAGCCGCATCCACGATCATCTCCGGCGTCTGGCGCAGGCCGGTATAGATGACCTCCATGCCGGCATCGCGCAACGCGCGCGCGATCACCTTGGCGCCGCGGTCGTGACCATCCAGGCCGGGCTTGGCCACCAGAACTCGAATCGGCATGAAGAGGGCTTTCAGCTTTCAGCGCTCAGCTCCGGAGGCCGGGCCGCCGACTCAGCGGATCGCCGGTTTTCACGATAGCGTCCTTGCGCGCCGGAAGGCAAGCTGGAAACAAGCGGTTGCCCGCGACTTAGCCGAGCGCCGGCCGCTGATCGTTCCTCACAAATGCGCGGTTTCCGTGTAGGTTCCGAAAACCTCCCGCAGGGCATCGCAGATCTCGCCCAGGGTGGCATAGGCGCGCACGGCTTCGAGCAGACAGGGCATGGTGTTCTCCGTACCCTCCGCGGCGCGCCGCAATCCGTCCAAAGCGGCGGTGACCCGGGAGCTCGAACGGCGAGCCCGCAGGGAAGCCAGCTTCCGGCACTGGTGCGCGGCCGCCCGCTCGTCGACGGTCGACAATTCGATGGGCTGGGCGCCGCTCTGAAAGCGATTCACGCCCACCACGACGCGCGCTCCGGTTTCGATTTCCCGCTGGTACCGGTAGCTGGCCGAGGCGATTTCGCTCTGCGGGAAGCCGGCTTCCACGGCGGCAATCATGCCGCCCATCCGGTCGATGGTCTGTATATAAACGTTCGCGGCGCGTTCGGTTTCGAGCGTCAGGCTTTCCACGAAATAGCTGCCGCCCAGCGGGTCGGGCGTATTGGCAATGCCGCTTTCGTGGGCCAGGATCTGTTGCGTGCGCAGCGCGATGGTGACGGCCTGTTCGCTCGGCAGGGCGTAGGCTTCGTCGAGCGAATTGGTGTGCAGCGATTGAGCGCCGCCCATCACCGCGGCCATCGCCTCCACCGCCGTCCGAACGACATTGTTATACGGCTGCTGCCAGGTGAGCGAACAGCCCGCGGTCTGGGCATGGAAGCGCAGTTTCAGGCTGCGCTCCTCGAGCGCCCCATAGCGTTCGCGCATGGCGTGGGCCCAGATGCGGCGGGCGGCGCGGTACTTGGCGATCTCTTCGAAGAAATCGCTGTGGGCGTTAAAGAAGAAGCTGAGCCGGGGAGCGAATTCGTCGATGCCGAGACCCCGTTCGAGCGCCCATTCCACATACTCGAAGCCGTCGCGGAGGGTGAAGGCCAACTCCTGTACCGCGGTGGAACCGGCTTCGCGAATGTGGTAGCCGCTGATCGAAATCGGGTTGAAGCGCGGCGTGTGGCGGGCCGCGAATTCGATCGTGTCCGTCACCAGCCGCATGGAAGGCCGCGGCGGGAAAATATATTCCTTCTGCGCGATGTACTCTTTCAGAATGTCGTTCTGGAGGGTTCCCGATATGCGGTCCCAGCCCGCTCCCTGCCGCTCCGCCACCGCCAGGTACATGGCCCACAGCACGGCCGCCGGCGAGTTGATGGTCATGGAAACGGTGACGTCGGCCAGCGGAATGCCGCGAAACAGAATCTCCATGTCCTCCAGCGAACAGACGGAAGCGCCGCATTTGCCGGTCTCGCCGGCGGCTAGCGCATGATCGGCGTCATACCCCATCAGGGTAGGCAGGTCGAAAGCCACCGAGAGACCGGTTTGACCCTGCGCGAGCAGATAGTGGTAGCGGCGGTTGGTTTCCTCCGGCGTGCCGAACCCGGAAAACTGGCGCATGGTCCATAGCTTGCCCCGGTACATGTCGGCATGAATGCCGCGAGTGTACGGAAACTCACCGGGCGGCGCGGCGGGATAATCGCCAGGGCCGTAGAGCGGCTCGATCGGCACGCCGCTCATTGTCGTAAACTGGCGTTCGGCGGTCTTCATTTGCCCGGCTGTGACAGCGCAGTCCCGGCCCCCTGTTGTTATCTTAGAACATGGTTCCGGAAGTTCGGGTGGCTGACTGCCGACCGCCGATAACCGACAGCTCTACATGCTGAAACCAACCATATTTCGCGAATACGACATCCGCGGCGTCGCCGACCGGGAATTGACCGACGCCGGCATCGAGCAATTAGGCCGCGCCCTGGGCACCTATGTCCAGCGCCATAGCGGCCCCCGCATCGCTCTGGGCCGCGATACCCGCCTCAGTTCCCCACGCTTGCGCGACGCCCTCATCGCCGGCTTGAAAGCCAGCGGCTGCGGCGTGACGGACATCGGCGTGGCGCCCACCCCGGCGCTCTACTATTCGGTCATTCATCTTCCGGCCGATGGCGGCGTTATGATCACCGGCAGCCACAATCCGCCCGAGTTCAACGGCTTCAAGACCGTTTGCGGCGCTTCCACCATCCACGGGCCGGCCATTCAGGAACTGCGCCGCATGACCGAAACCGGCGATTACCTCAGCGGCGCCGGTTGGGAAACCACGGCCGACGTGGTCACGCCGTACGTCGACGAAGTGGCCGTCCAGTTCCGCTTCGCGCGCCAGATCCGCGTGGTGTTCGATGCCGGCAACGGTACCGGCGGCCCGGCGATGCACCGCATCCTGGAACGGTTGAACGTGGACGCCACCGAAATGTTCTTCGAGATGGACGGCCGCTTCCCCAACCATCATCCCGACCCCACCGTGCCCGCCAACCTGGAGGCTCTGATCGCCAAGGTGCGCGAAACCGGCGCGGATCTGGGTATCGCCTTCGACGGCGACGCCGACCGCATCGGCGCGGTCGACGAGCGCGGAACCATCCTCTACGGCGACCAGCTCATGGTTCTTTACGGCCGCGAAATCCTCAGCCGCAAGCCCGGCGCCACCTTCATCGGCGAGGTGAAATGCTCGCAACTGATGTACGACGATCTGGCCGCGCGCGGCGGCAATCCCATCATGTGGAAGACCGGCCACTCGTTAATTAAAGCCAAAATGAAGGAGACCCACGCCGAGCTGGCCGGCGAGATGAGCGGCCACATGTTCTTCGCCGACCGCTACTACGGCTACGACGACGCGCTCTACGCGGCCTGCCGCCTGGTGGAAATCGTGGCCCGGTCCGGCCGCCCCCTGTCGGCCCTCCTGTCCGACCTGCCCGAGACCGTCACCACCCCCGAGATCCGCTTCGATTGTCCCGACGAGATCAAGTTCGACGTGGTCGAGCGCGTCACCGCCGAACTCCGCGCGCGCCATAAGACGCTCGATGTGGACGGCGTGCGCGTCGTCTTCCCCCACGGTTGGGGCCTGGTGCGCGCCTCCAACACGCAGCCGGTCCTGGTGATGCGCTTCGAAGCAACCTCGCCCGAACTGCTGGGGGAATACCGGCGAGAAGTGGAAGAGGTGGTGGAGAAGGCCAGGGCTGCGGCGGGTTAGGCGGGGCTGGCTCACAGACTAAAGTCTGTGCCTCCAGCAAATGGCAGGTGGCACAGGCTTTAGCCTGTGTGTGTCTCCCTAGTTCCTTGTCCCGACGCTCTCCGTCCGGCCGGCCAGAGGTTCCACGGCGCCGGTGCCGCAGACGGCCACGCCGGTTTTCATGAGGGCGTTCAGAAAATTATCCAGCAGGTGGTAGAAGACCGGCTCGTTGAGCGCCTGTTTGCCGGGCAGGCGGAAACTTGCCGGCAGTTCCTTGGCGATCGTCAGCCGTACCGCACTGCGCGACGGAGCCCCGCTGCGGTCGCGCTTGTTGGCCAGCGTCAACGGCGTCTGCATCACCGCGCCCGATCGGCCGTCCACATAGAACTGGCAGCGCGAAAACCATCCCAGGTTGGCGGGATCGGCGGCATCGAACAGCAGCAGCGGAGCCTGCCGGCCGGGGGTGCTCAGATCCACCTGAATGGTGCGCGGGTTCTCTTTGGTTTTGGTCTCGAACCCGGCCTGGCGCGCAATGGTTGCAACCATCTCCGCCTGGAGTTCCAGATAGATCAGCTTGTACGGCCCGGCCTGAAGTACCTGCATTGTGAAGACCCCGCCATTGTAACGCAACAGCGCTCGACTGGCTCTTTCGAGGTTGTGTCTTTGCGGCACTATGTGTTTTTTAGTCAACAACTTGCGGTATGTAAAATTAGGTAAAGCAAGGTTGCGTTTGCGGCCACCCGAGCGTCTGTCCTGGTAGAAGGAAAACATTCTCATGGCTGGCACTCATCCTTTCGTGTTTTCTCCGCGGCCGCTGCCCGTGCCTCCGCCATTCCAGGCGCAGGATTGGGAAGTCGACGCTGCATGCGAGGTTCGGAACCGGATCTTCCCGGCTTCCCGGCCTTTTGTCCCCGGGCTTGAATACGATGCCGCATGGCGCCCCGCGCGTGGCCTGAGCGGCGACTACCTGGATTACTACCGCACCGCGGAAGGTGAATTCCACCTGGCGGTGGGCGACGTGGCCGGCAAAGGCCTGCCCGCGGCGCTGCTCACCGCCTCGCTTCACAGCACCGTGCGCGCCCTCGATACGGCTGGCTGGCAGCGCCTGCCCAAGCTGGTGGAGCGCGTGGATGAGCTATTCTGCGGAGTCTGCCCGGATAGTTGTTTCGCCACCCTATTCATGGCCTGCTTCGACCCGCAAACCCGGCGCCTGCGCTACGTCAATGCCGGCCACGAGCCACCCTTTGTGCTGCGGCGTACACGCACCGGCTGGCGCCCCGTCCAGCTCGACCCCGGCGGCCCGGTGATCGGCATGCTTCGTCAATCCGTATGGCGCGAAGGTGCACTCACCCTCGATCCCGGCGACCTCCTGGTGGCTTACACCGATGGACTCTGCGATACCACCGATCCGCGCGGCGCCGAGTGGGGATGGCGGCGCCTGGTGCGCTACATCACCGAAGCCGTCGATCGGCCGGTGCGCGACATCGTCGAGGGAGTCATCGAAACCGTCGAGGCGTTTTCCGCCGGCCAGCGTTGCGACGACGTCACCTTGTGGATCGGCCGGGCCCGCGACGAATCCTCGCTCGACACCTTCGCCGCCGCGGCCACCATCGAAGACCCCGAGCTCGCCCTGGCAGCCGCGGCCTGAAAGCGGAGAAAGCCGAGCGCTCGCCCCCGAACGCTAAAATCGAAACATGTCCAAGTTCGTCCGCAATTCCGACAGGTATTCGGGTGTCGCACCGTGGCGCTGGAACTTCTGGCTGCCGCGTCGGCAGTCATGCCGGCGTCCGCCCCCGACACTCCGTCGCGCCCTCGAAGAATTGTCGAGACGAATCTCGACACTGCAGGCGCGAATGCCTGCGCCACGGAAGTGCGGGTTGGCTCTGGCGGTGCTTGCATGCGCCGCGGCCGCCCGCGCGGAAGTGATCACCCTCACCTTGCGCCAGGCCGTGGAATTGGCGGGGAAGCAGAACCCGGACCTGGCGCTGGCGCGGCTCGACGAACTGAAAACGCGACTGGGGATACGGACCGCGCGCGGCCCGTTCCTGCCCAAACTCACGGTGGGCAGCGGCCTCGCCTACAGCAACGGTTACCCCATGAGCATCGAAGGCGCCGCACCCTCCGTCGTGCAGGCCCAGGCTCAGCAGTTTCTCTTCAATCGCGCGCAAAGCCTTCAGATCGCACAAGCCAGGGAGGATGCGCGCGGGGCGGCACTCTCAACCGAAGCCAGACACGATGAAATCGCCTACCGGACCGCGGCGCTCTACCTGGACGCGGAGCGGGCCGCCCGTCTGGCCGCCCTGGTGCGCAACCAGCAACAGAGCCAGCAACGCGTGCTGGCCGCCTCTGAGGCTCAAGTGCGCGAGGGACGCGCCCTGCCCCTCGAGCAAAAGCAGGCCGCGCTGGCGGCGGCGCGTCTCCGCCAGACCGTCGAGGAGTTGGAGAGCGATCAGGCTGACGCGGAAGGCGCCCTGGCGGTGGCCCTCGGCTACTCGCCCGAAGACCGCGTGCGTGCCGCCGGCGAAGACCGCCAGGCGCCGGAGCTTCCCGAATCCGAAGATGCCGCCGTTCGTGCCGCGCTCGAAACCAGCAAGGAGGTCCGGCAGATCGAATCGCAAATCGTCTCCAAGGGACTGGAGATGCGCGCCGCCCACGCCGCCCGCCTCCCCCGCGTCGACCTGGTGGCGCAATACGGCATGCTGGCCAAGTTCAATAACTATGCCGAGTTCTTCAACCACTTCCAGCGCAATAACGGCGAAATCGGCGTCTCTTTTCAACTGCCGCTGTTCAGCCCTAGCGTGGGCGCGCAAATGGCGCAGTCGGAGACCGAATTGGCCCATCTGAAAATCGAGCTCGCGAGCGCCCGCAACCGCATCGCCGGCGATCTGGAAAAAGCCTTCCGCGAAGTCCGCAAAACCCGCACCGCAACCGAAGTAGCCCGCCTCGATCTGGACGTCGCCCACGAGCAGCTTTCCATCGACCTGGCGCAAGTGGAGGAGGGCCGGCTCGGCCTGCGCCAGGTGGAAAGCGCCCGCATGGCGGAGGACGACAAGTGGATTGCCGTCTACGATGCGCAATACGCTCTGGAAAAAGCGCGCTGGAACCTGGCCCGCCTGGCCGGCACGCTCGACCGCCAGATCACCGCCCTGCCCGCCGGAGGAAAAACCAATTAGCGGCTGTGCCGTTCCCGTCAGTGCTGGCGCAGGCCGTCGCGCCCGCCGAGCCGGGATTTTCGTGGCGCACGCACTCCTGCGTGCAGCCTCGATACTCGTGTCGAGGCAATTTCGCCAGCATGCGCACCGGCGCGACAGGCCGAAGCGGCCGCCACCGGCTCACCAATATTCAAGGATCGGCCCGGACGCTAAAAGGTTTTATCCCCTTTTCGGGACTCGTGCCTTTTCAGATCAGGCGGATCGGTTTGGTGGCCCGCTCGATCACGCTGCCGATGCGATAGGCGCCGTCGAGGGTGCGCTCGAGCTCGGCGGCCTCGCCGGGCGGCAGGGTGATCAGCAACCCGCCCGAGGTCTGCGGGTCGTAGAGCAGGGCCTCGCGTTCGGGGTCGAACGGGCGGGTCGATTCCACCACGCACTCGGCAAAATCGCGATTGTTGTGCATGCCGCCGGGGAGCGCGCCCATGCGGACGTAGTCGAGCGCGCCGGGCAGAAAGCGGATGGCGTCGAACTCGATTTCAAGGGTGACTTTGCTGGCCAGCGCCAACCCGCGGGCGTGACCGATGAGGCCGAAACCGGTGACGTCGGTGCAGCCGTGCACCTGGTATGCCAGCATGGCTTCACAAGCCCGGCGATTGAGCGTGGTCATCTGGGCGACGGCCGCCGCCACGTGTTCTTCCGCGGCCAGTCCGCGCTTGAGGGCGGTCGAGATCACCCCGGTTCCGATGCGCTTGGTAAAGACGATGGCATCGCCGGGTTCGGCGCCGGCGTTGGTGCGGATGCGGTCGGGATGGATCAGGCCGGTGACGGCATAGCCGAATTTCATTTCGTCGTCGGCCACGCTATGGCCGCCCAGAATGGAGCAGCCGGCCTCGCGCATTTTCCCGGCGCCGCCTTGGAGGATGGCTTCGAGAACGGCCGGGTCGCCCTTGGGCGGATAAGCCACGATGGTCAGCGAGGAGATAGGCCGTCCGCCCATGGCATAGACGTCGCTGAGCGCATTGGCCGCGGCGATGGCGCCGAAGGTGTAGGGGTCGTCCACCATGGGCGTGAAAAAGTCCACGGTTTGCACCAGCGCGAGGTCCGGGGCGATGCGGTAGACACCGGCATCGTCGGCGGTGTCGTACCCCACTAGCACGTTGTCGTCGGGCCAGCGCGGCACCGACGCCAATACGCGATCGAGCAGCTTGGGGCTGAGCTTGGAGGCACAGCCGCCGGCCTTTACCTGATGAGTGAGTTGGTTCCGCGGCACGGTATCCTGCACGGAGTTGCTTCCGATGTCACTATAATAGCCCAATGAGGAAGACGCTCCTTTTTTCGAGCCTGGCGCTGGTGGCACTGGCCGGCGCGTTTCATGCGACACAGGCCGGCTCCGATGCCCGGCTAAAGAAAGCTTCCCGCGCGGCGGAGCGGAACGGGTGGATTCCGGTTCACCTCGAGGGGACGCCGGCGGAAATCGGTTTTCAGCACGGCTATCTGCTGGCGCCGGAAATCGCCGACAACTTCAAGGCCGTCTCGACCGAACTCACTCACGGGGAACAGAGCTGGGGGTATTTCCGCAAAGTGGCTCGCGAGGTGCTCTGGCCGCACGTCGAAACCGAGTACCGTGAGGAGCTGAACGGCATGGTGGATGGGCTGAAGGCGCACGGGGTGAAGCTCGACATCTGGGACCTGGTGGCGCTGAACGCCTGGCTCGAGCTGCCCTACTACGATAAGTGGCGCGAGGGGAACAAGGCTTCCGGAGCCACCGACCATTGCAGCGCGTTTGTGGCCACCGGCAGTTATACCACCGACGGGCGTGTCGTAATCGGACACAATAACTGGACCAGTTACTCTACCGGCGAACGCTGGAACGTGGTCTTCGATATTGAGCCCGCTCACGGCTACCGCTTCGTCATGGATGGCATGCCGGGGCTGATCCACTCCGGCGACGATTTCGGATTGAACGCCGCCGGTATCCTGATCACCGAAACCACCATCGGCGAATTCATCGGCTTCGACCCCGGCGGCGTGCCGGAATTCGTACGCGCGCGCAAAGCCATGCAGTATTCCCAATCCATCGACGACTTCGCGCGCATCATGAAGGACGGCAATAACGGCGGCTACGCCAACAACTGGCTGGTGGCCGACCGCAAGAACAACGAGATCGCCGACCTGGAGCTGGGGCTGAAGAACGTCAACCTGGAGCGCACCCGCGACGGGTACTTCGTGGGCGCCAACTTTCCGGTGAACCCCAAGCTGATGCGCGAGGAAACCATTTTCCACGCCAACGACCGGAGCAATAGCGAAAATGCGCGCCACGCCCGGTGGCTGGTCTTAATGCAAGAGAACAAGGGCAAGATCGATGTGGCGGCCGGCGAGCGGTTTTTGGGGGACCACTTCGATACGTTCACCGGAAAAGAGGAGCCGTGCGAGCGTACCCTGTGCGGGCACCTGGACCTCTCGCCGCGCGGCATGCCCACCTGGCAGGGTCCGTTCGCCCCGGTAGGTGCGGTGCAGAACAAAGTCGCCGACGCCGCCAGCGCCGGCCGGATGACGTTTTTCGCCGCCCTGGGCCACGCTTGCGGGCGGGACTTTCATGCCGCCGCGCACCTGGAAGAACATCCCGAATACGCCTGGTATCGCCCCATCCTGCACGATATGAACGCCCGGCCGTGGACGGAATTCGGGGCGAAATAAAAGGTGATGGCCAAGACCGACTTCAAGTCCGTGGACGAGTACATTGGCTCGCAACCCGAGGCGGTGCGGGGCATAGTCGGGCGCGTGCGCAGAACCATCGTTAAGGCCGTACCGGAAGCCCAGGAAGTCATCTCGTACCGGATGCCCACGTACACGCTGAACGGTGGCCGCTTGCTTTATTTTGCGGTGTGGAAGCGGCACTACTCGATCTACGCCGCCACTGAGCAGGTGGTTGCGGCATTCCGGGACGAGCTTGCAGCGTATGAGGTCGACAAGGGCACAATCCGCTTCCCGCTGTCCGAGCCTGTCCCTATGAAGTTGATTGGACGCATCGCGAAATTCCGCGCGAAAGAAGTCGCCGAACGCGAGAAGGCGAAGGCGGCCGCGCCGAAGAATCGCTAGGCCCGCGCTACGGCGCCAGCCCGGCCCCGGCGAGGAATTGTCCTTCGCGCTTATTCCGGCAGTGATCTATATATGGTTGCTCGTCCCCACGAACGTATTGTCGCCAAGCCGCGGAATTGTTTCTGGCAGTGGGCTAGGAACGATATGTCAGGTTGTCCCGCATTTCATCTCATTGGCGAGGGGGTGTTCGGAGAGAGTAGCATCGAAGCAGGAAATGCCCGACGTGACCCGATTCTTTGGGATTGTGATTCGAAATGTACTTCCGAGACCACACACTCCGTCACCCTACACCGGCGAACGGAGAACAACTGCGGAGTATACTGGCTGAAGGAGGGTAATTGGCTACCGCGACCGGACGGCGACGGCGCACCGTAGAGGTGCCGAGGCGGAAGAACGGCTCGAGACCCCGCATCGCTGCGGAATTTCCGGCCGGCTCGCTGGAGGCTGAGCTGTCGGTCATTGGGAAGGCGGTGCCGGCCCGAGAGTGGGCGAAGGTGCCCGCCGATTACTTCGCTAACCTCGACCACTACCTCCACGGCGCACCGAAAAAGAGGTGAGGCCGGTCTTCGCGGACACGCTGTACTGGGGTGCGGCACTTCATCCACACGATCAGTACCGCGCGCAGGCAATCCGCGCACGGGAGGCGCTTGGAGAAATCCGACTGGTTACGACCGACGAGGTGCTGACCGAGTTTCTGGACGGCGTGGCCCAGCGCGGTACGCACCTGCGGGAAGCGGCCGCTCGGGCAGTGCGCGTGATCCTGGAAGACCGTCGCGTGACGGTGTATCCGCAGTCTCGCGAGTCTTTCCTGGCAGGAATACATTTGTATGAACAGCGCAATGATAAGGGCTACAGCCTTGTCGATTGCATATCCATGACGACGATGCGGCGCCAGGGGATTTCGGAAATACTGACCAACGATCGCCATTTCGTACAGGAAGGCTTCATAGTTGTCCTCCGTTGAGGGCGCCTCCCCGCGAAAACGCCTGCTCCACAACGGCGGGTCGATGGCCTGCAGCGGCGGCCACTGGCGGCTGGCTCCTTCGGGCTATCGCCCGTAACTACTGGTCCTGTCGTAGCATCACATTAGTAGCCATGAAATCACCCGCCTTGCTCGTTTTTCTCGGAGTTACCGCCGGCTCCCTCCTGGGCCAGACCCCCGGCGCACCGGCGGCACTGGGGAAGCGCCTGGACGCACTGCATGGCTTAAGCGAACAATTGGAGGCGCTGTCGAACCGCGTCGGCAAGGCGGTGGTGCAGATTTACGCCAGCGGCTACCGGCTCAGCGCCCCGGACGAAACCCGCACCGAAGCCGCGGCCATCACGCGGGAGCGCGATACCGGCTCGGGCGCGATTCTGACCGCGGATGGATATATCGTGACCAACTCTCACGTGGTTTCGAGTGCGCGGCGGGTTCAGGTGCGGGTTCCGGGCGATGCAGGCGCAGCCGCCGCGCGGGGCAAGATGCTGGAAGCGCACGTGGTGGGCGTGGACCGCGACTCGGACCTGGCGCTCATCAAAGTGGAAGCTTCCGGACTGCCGTTTCTGGAGTTCGGCGATTCCGACCAGCTTCGCCAGGGCCAGTTGGTCATGGCCTTCGGCAGCCCGCTGGGATTGGAGAATTCCGTCAGCATGGGCGTAGTGAGCTCAGTGGCGAGGCAGATCAAGCCGGACGATGTCATGGCGTATGTGCAGACCGATGCGCCCATCAACCCCGGCAATAGCGGCGGACCGTTGGTGAACGCCGATGGCCTGCTGGTGGGAATTAATACCTTCATCCTGAGCCAATCGGGAGGCAGCGAGGGGTTGGGTTTCGCCATTCCCAGCAACCTCGTAAGATCGACCTACGAGCAGCTTCGCAAGGAGGGTCACGTACATCGTGGCGAGATCGGCGTGGTGGCGCAAACCGTGACGCCCGATCTGGCGGCCGGGCTGGGCCTGACGCGCGACTGGGGCGTGGTGCTGAGCGATGTAACGCCGGATGGTCCAGCGTCCCAGGCCGGGCTCGAAGTCGGCGATTTGGTCTTGGCCGTGGACGGACGTTCGATGCAGAACGCGCGGCAACTCGAAATGGCGCTGTTCCGCAGGCGGCTGGGCCAGAAGGTGAACCTGGAGGTCGAGCGCGGTGACGAAAAGCTGACTTATCCGGTGACCGTGGCCGAACGCGACGACGACCCGCAACGCTTCGCCGACATGGTGGACCCCATCAGGAACATGGTGCGCCGGCTGGGCATTCTGGGAATCGACATTGACGCCAACGTGTCCGATATGTTTCCCGAGTTGCGCAAGAAGTATGGCGTGGTGGTGGCCGCGCGCACGGGCGAAGCGGCTTACATCGGCGACAGCCTGGAGCCGGGCGATGTGATCTATGCCTTGAACAAGGAACCGGTCACCAGCGTGGAAGCGCTCAAGCAGGTGCTCAACAGCCTGAAACCCGCCGATCCGGTGGTGCTGCAAGTGCAGCGTGACAACAAGCTGCGATACGTCACGCTGTCTCTGGGAATAATGCCCGAGCCAGAGCCGCGACTGTAAAGGAGCGGTTGCCGGAACTATCTCGAAAGCTCCGCGAACCTAGGGCGGCCGCTACACCCCTTCGAGGAGGTGCCCCATCTTTTCTTTCTTGGTGCGCAAGTAGGCTTCGCGGGTATCGAGGACGCCGGCCTGGATGGAGACGCGCTCCACCACCTGGACGCCGGCCTGCTCGACGGCTTCCACCTTTTCGGGATTGTTGGACAGCAGGCGGACGGCCTTCAGGCCGAACCAGCGCAAAATGGCGCCGGGCAGGATGTAACTGCGCAAATCGGAGTCGAAGCCCAGCTTTTGGTTGGCCTCCACCGTATCGGCGCCTTGATCCTGCAACTCATAGGCGCGCAGTTTGTTGAGCAGACCGATGCCGCGACCCTCCTGGTTTTCGTAGATTAAGAGGCCGCGTCCGGCGGCGGCGATGCGGTTGAGCGCCATTTCGAGCTGGGCCCGGCAATCGCAGCGCAGGCTGTGAAACACGTCGCCGGTGAGACATTGCGAGTGGATGCGAACCAGCGGCGGCCCGCCGCCGGCGAGGTCGCCCATGCGCAAGGCCACGGCTTCTTCGTTACTTCGATCGGTGCGGCCACGAAATCCGTAGATGCGGAAGAGGCCGAATTCGGTGGGAAAATCCGCTTCGGCAACTTTTTCCAGCCGCAACGCGAGGGTATCGATCATGCGTTGCTCTGATTCCACCTTGTTCCCTCTATTATAATGGCTTCGATCGAGGAATGCTTGAAAGTTACCTGGTATCGCTGCTGGTGAAGCTTGGCACGATGGCTGCCATCGCCAGCGTTCTGGCGCGATCGAAACACTTCAAAGCCATGCTGATGCGGGAGAACCGCACGCTTTTGGGGCGCCTGACGCTGGGCTTGTGGCTGGCCGTGGTGTTCGGCGCCAGCGTGACGGTGCGCATTTTCGGCCAGAACACGTACCAGGGGGCCGACCTCGGGTTGGAGGGCAGCCTGCTTGCCGGCCTGCTGGGCGGCTACGTTACCGGCCTGGCTTCCGGTATCGTCATCGCGCTGCCGGCCGTGTTCGCGGGGGAATGGCTGACCTTGCCGCTGCTGGCGGGCATCGGAGTCCTGGGCGGCATGCTGCGCGACCTGGCGCCGGACGCGGAGGAGATCTGGCGCTTTTCGCCGTTTTTCGACCTAAGTGTCTGGCGCTTCTTCCGCGAGAGCCGCAACTATCGCCGCACCGCCTTTCACCTGATTTTTCTGGCGGCGATTCTGGTGGCCGAGTTTCTGCGCCAGACCCTGGGCGCCATGATGATGCCGAAAAGGGTCTTCTACCTGCACCTGGATCCCACCCACGCGCTGACCGAAATCGCCCTCTACGCCACCACCCTGTTTGCGGTGACGATTCCCCTGAAAATCTGGAACAACACGCGCAACGAAAAAAAGCTGGAAGAGCAGGCGCGCCTGCTGGTGGAAGCGCGCCTGGCGGCTCTCACCAGCCAGATCAATCCTCACTTCCTCTTCAATACCCTGAATTCGGTGTCGTCGCTGATCCGCAGCAACCCGGACCAGGCGCGCGCGATGGTGGTGAAGCTCTCCAAGGTGCTGCGCCGGCTGCTGCGCATGCACGATAACTTCACCACCCTGGCCGAGGAGCTGAGCTTCATCGAAGACTATCTCTCGATCGAAGTGGTGCGCTTCGGCGATAAGCTGCGTTTCGTGCGCGACGTGGCCGACGATACCCTCGCCATGCTGGTGCCCAGCATGCTCTTGCAACCGCTGGTGGAAAACTCGATCAAGCACGGTTTGAGCGGCAAAGTGGAAGGCGGCACCATCCGGATTCACACCCACCGCACCGAATCGCGGTTGTTCCTGGTGGTGGAAGACGACGGCGTGGGAATTTCGGAAACCAAGCTGGCATCGCTGCTCGACCACGGCATGGGGATCGGCGTCGGCAACGTGAACGAGCGGTTGAAAGTATTATTTGGCGATAATTACCGGATGTGGATTGAGAGCCAGACGGGACGCGGCACGCGCGTCCAGATCGAAGTGCCGGAGCTCGAAACGCACATGGCGGCGGTTTCCTGAGGTCCGGCCGCAACCGGAAAGAAACGAGGAACGACTTTGTCGAGAATTGACGAGCAGGTGAGCGTTTGGCCCATCGCCGGGCTGCCGGCTACACTGGCCCAGAGTACGCGGCGGGTGTACGACCGGCTGGCCGCGGTCTATCCGCTTTCCACCATGCTGTTTCACTCGCGAGCGCACCGCGCCGCGCTGGCCGCATCGGGCTTGCGCGACGGCGCCAGCGTGCTGGAGGTTGCCACCGGGAGCGGCGAAATGTTCCGCCGCCTGGTGCGCGCCAACCCGACCGGCACCACGGTGGGCGTGGACCTGTCCCCGAACATGGCGGCCCGCACCGAGCGCGCCGCCCGCCAGAAGTTTCCCGCCGCGCGCGCCTGCTGCCAGGCGGTGGATGCGCGGCACATGCCGTTCCGCGCCGAAACCTTCGACGCCATCTTCTGCTGCTATCTGCTGGAGCTGCTTTCGGCTGAGGATATCGTGCTCACGCTCAAGGAATTCCGGCGGGTGCTGCGCCCGGCCGGCCGTCTTACCCTGGTCCTCATCGGCCAGAACGGGCCGGTGTTCAACAGCGTCTACCAGGCGGTGGGAACTCTGGTGCCCGCATTTTGGGGCAGACAAGTGGAACAGCAAGCCACCGAATGGATCACCGCCGGCGGATTCGCCATCTCCTATGACCGCACCGCCCGCCAGATTTTTTACCCCTCCCGCGTGCTGGTGGCGGGGAAAGTGGGCTAGTGGGAACAAAGCGCCGGCGAAGCCGGTGCCATTAGGACGGTTGAAATTGTCCTTGATCTTGGCCCTAACCCATGCCATAATGCCGTAAAGCTGGCAAGATGGCAGAGCAGTTACCCCTGGTCCCGACAACGAAGTCTACGTTCCGACTTCCCGCGGAACTGCACCAACGTCTCAAAATTAGGGCCGTGCAGGAGAACAGGCCAATAGCCGATATCCTTACCGATGCAATCGAGCTTTACCTTTCCCGAGTGGAAACCACCCATGACGAATCCAAGCGTTCTGCTTAGTTCTTCTCGTCGGGCCGAAACGTATGCTCTCCACCTGACCGATTGTTTCGCCTGGATGGATGCTCAACCAGAACATTCCATTCAGGCCATCGTCACTGATCCTCCGTATGGGCTGAGGGAATACACCACGGAGGAAAAGCGGAAATTGCGAAACCGAAGGGGTGGCGTCTGGCGTATACCGCCGTCCTTTGATGGTTGCCAACGCAATCCGGTACCCCGTTTCACGGTCCTGACTGAATCGGATCTACGGCAGCTAAGAACATTCTTTGTATCCTTTGCCGGCAAGGCCCTGCGCATCCTGGTGCCCGGCGGCCACTTGTTTATTGCCAGCAGCCCGTTGCTTTCCCACCTCGTCTACATGCCCCTGATTGCGGCTGGTTTTGAGAAGCGCGGCGAAATCATAAGACTCGTCCAGACACTGCGTGGCGGGGACAGACCCAAGAATGCGCATAAGGAGTTCTCGGATGTGACCGTTATGCCGCGATCCGCATGGGAACCGTGGGGACTATTCCGAAAGCCGTGCGAGGGCAGGGTGCAAGACAACCTTCGCAAATGGAAGACCGGAGGGCTCAGAAGAGTAGCGGCTGACGCTCCCTTCTTGGACGTGATCCCGTCATCTCCCACTCGTGCCGAAGAGCGTAGGATCGCGCCGCACCCTTCCCTGAAGCCACAGGCGTTCATGCGCCAGATCGTCAGGGCGTCCCTCCCACTCGGAAGCGGCACCGTTCTTGACCCCTTTATGGGTGCGGGGTCCACTATAGCCGCGGCTGTGGCCGTTGGGTACATGAGTATAGGTCTTGAAATAGACCCGATCTTCTTCGCAACGGCGGAGAAGGCCATTCCGGCGCTGTCTTCCCTTCCTGTAAATGGCACAACCCGTGTGATTAAGGCCAACGGTGTTGTACACTTGAACGGAAAAGGTAAGACGGATCGTGGCCCTATCGATAGACGGCTTTGACCGTTCAGTAGCGTTGCCACCCGGGCTGACCATCGCGCACATAAACGCCGCGATTGAGTTTGTAGAAGAGAAGGCCGAAGAACTCATCGAACTTTACTTCGAGCAAGCAAACATCTTCAGTGGTGTGATCGGAATTTTGGGCGTTCGCGCTCTCGATTCGCTCAGCCCCTACAAGCGCCACAAGCATCCCGATGTGGCCCAGCAGCGATTCCCAGACCTGTCGCTCCGCGGGCGTTTGGAGCCCCCACCGATCGAATCTCTGGAATCCAAGGGCAGCACCAGGCCGTGGGCCATCCAGTCGCACTACAACCACGCTGGGTGGTACATCGTCTGGCGCTATGCAATTGACCCGACCAAACGTATGAAGCGTGGTAAGTCGGTGCTCGTCTGGCGTGTTGATATGCCTTTTCTCAAAGAGGAAAACTGGAAGTACGAAGGCAGCAAGGCCGCCGAGGGGCACGGCGGTCGAACGCACACGTTTGGCGTAAAGAATCCAGCGGTGGTGATCGCGGCAACCATCGCATACCAAGCTCCTGGAGTCGTGCTTTCCAGGGGAGGCCCAACACTCGTGAGCCGTAACGGACCATCAACCACCTCTTAGCGCACTAACAGTAGGACAGGCCAGGAGGCCTGTCCTACTGAGCCGCGGCTCAGCGCACCGGCGAGAAGGCCAGCGGCTGCAGCAAGGTGTTGGTGGTGTTGGCGTTCAACTCGGAGTTATCCATGCCGGGGGTAGCGCGCATCTTCTGCCATACCGGGTCGGCGCTGAAGTCCTTCCAGAGGCGCTCGCGCGCGGCCAGGTCGTCGAAGGCCAGCATGTAAGTATTATTCGGCTGGTTGGGGCCGACGATGCTTTGGCCGAACAGGACCGGGGTCATATTCAGGCGCCGGAAAATGCCGATCTCGCCCTCTTCGAACATCTTCTTCTTGCGGCGCGAACCGTCCTCGGTCAACCCCTGGTAGGTGCGCAGTTCGAAGATGCGCGCCGGGCGCTTGGGGTCGGAGGGGCCGGCTTCGATTGCCGGAACTGCGTCGAAGGCGCGCAACAGGGAGCTCTCCAGCCGCTCGTAACCAGCGGCCGTGTTGTACTCTTTCCAGCCTTTGCCGAATTCGGCGTCGCCGGGAAACGGGTCGTGCAGGTTCTCCAGCGCGGCCAGCGACGGGTAGCTGGTAATGACCAGCGTAAACGGAGCGTTGGCGCTCACCAGCGCGCTGAACAAGCCAACCGGGCCGAGCCCGGCGCGGCCCACGGCGGGCAGGTAAACATCCTTCAGATACGCGTTGGTGCGCTCGGTCTGGCTGCCGGCGCGCATGTAGTAATAGCGAAAATGCAGGTATGCGCTCCTGGAAGGAACGGGCGGAGCGGCGTCGGCCTTGGGTTCCAGGGCGGATACGGTTGCGGCCGCGGCCGCGGTCAGAAAACTACGTCGTTGCACGGGACCTCATTTCTTGGCCGGGCTGGTTTGGGCTAAACCTTCCACCAGCAGTTTGGCCAGGTCGGAAATCAGAATCGAACCGGGATTGTCCGGTCCCCAATCGGGCTGCGGAATCCCGTCCACGGTGATGGCCATGGCGATGCGTCCGCCCTTGGAATAAACTATCCCCACGTCGGAGCGCAAGCCGTCGAGCGCCCCGCTCTTATTGGCGATGGGCAGATCGCCGAGACGGCGGCGGATGCCGGTACTGTCCTGATTCCGCTTCAGAATCGACAGTATATCGCGGCACGCTTCCGGGCTGACCAGTTCGCCGTTTTCGAGGCGTTCCAGGATGGTGACCATGTCGTGCGGCGTCGAAACTCCCAGGCCGTATTGCTGGTTTTCGGGCAGCTTACCGGCGGCCGACCAACCCTCCTCGGCTTTGAGCTGCCCCCCGTCGCCTCTCACCTTCCGCATCAGGCGCGTGGTAGGAATGCCGATTTTATCCAGATAGGTGTTGACGGTGTCGGCGCCGATGCGCTGGATGATCAGGTTAGTCGCCGTGTTATCGCTGAGCACGATCATGAGGTTGGCGACGTCGCGCAGAGGAAGCTGGACGCCATCGGAGATTTCGCTGCCGATGATCCCCGAGCCGGTGACTTTCTCGGCGGACGTAACCGTTAGCGGTTCGGTCCATTTGGCATCGCCGCGCGCCACCGCATCGAAGAGCGCGACCAGGGTGGGCAGCTTGATGGTGCTGGCGGTACGAACTTTTTCGGACCCGCGGATGCCCTTGGAAGCGCCGCTATCGAGATTCTTGGCGAAGAGCGAAACCGTTCCCGGAAAGCCGGCGATGCGCGCATCGAGCGCCTCGTGCAGCGATGCCGCATGCAGGCCCGAAACCAGCAGAACCGCTAACGCGGGGCCTTTTGCGAAAGAGCACATTCCTCGATCTTACCCGACGGCGGGGACATGCAGACGCTCTACGTGACGGCGGTCGGCGAGGCTTTCCGCCGGCATCCGAGACGCAAGGGCGTTTTCCCGTGGCAGTCCGTCAAGCCGCCCCGTCCGCAGTTGTCGCGCCGCAATACTTCCGAATCTAGATTGACATATTGTAGAATAAGACCAGTGGAAAGCCGCGCGCGCAGCATTGTCAAGGCGGTGAGCTACCGGGTGCTGGGGTCGATCACCACGGGGCTGATTGTCTACGTGATAACCGGCAGAGGCGGTCTTTCGCTGGGAGCCGGCGGGCTGGATATGGTGGCCAAGATCGCGGTTTATTTTGTACATGAACGGATCTGGGACCGGATCGCCTTCGGGCGCGTCGAAAAGCCGCCGGAATACGAGATTTAGCTATACTCGTAGTTTCCCGTGTTCCATTCCATCGAGAAACAGGTTTCCAGCGCCTTTCGCGCGCACATCGAGGTCCGTTACGGCATCGATCTGGCTGTGGCCATTGAAGAACCGCGGCAGAGCGAGTTCGGTGAAATGGCCGTACCGGTCGCCTTTCAACTGGCGAAGCAGTTGCGGCAGGCGCCCAGAAAAATCGCCCAGGAACTGGCGAACGAGATTGGCCCGATCGCCGGCGTGGGCGCCATGGAAGTGGCGGGCAACGGCTACCTGAACATCCGGCTGGACCGCGGCGCCTACGCATCGGCGCTGCTGGCGGGCGAGGCAGCCACGCCATCCGGATCCGGCGGGAAGCTGATCGTCGAGCACACCAATATTAACCCCAACAAGGCGGCCCATATCGGGCACCTGCGCAATGCCACCCTGGGCGATACCTTCGTCCGCATGTTGCGCGCGCGCGGCGAAACCGTGGAAGCGCAAAACTACATCGACAATACCGGCGTCCAGGTGGCCGACGTGGTGGTGGGCTTCCATTACCTGGAAGGCAAGGGCCCGGCGGAAGTGCGTCTCATGCTGGCCGACCCGGCGGTGCGTTTCGATTATTATTGTTGGGACCTGTACGCGCGCACCACGGCCTATTACCAGGATCATGCCGAGGCGCTGGCCTGGCGGGCGGAAACGCTCGAGGCCATCGAAGCCGGTTCGGGCGAGTTGGCGGAGCTGGGCGACATCGTCGCCGACGCCGTCGTGCGGGCGCATCTGGCCACCATGCTGCGGCTGGACGTGGAGTACGACGTACTGCCGCGCGAAAGCGAGATTCTGCATCTGCGGTTCTGGGCGGCGGCTTTCGAACTGCTGAAGGAGCGCAAGGCCATCTATCTGGAACCCGAGGGCAAGAACGCGGGCTGCTGGGTGATGCCCGGGCTCTCCGAGGAGGGCAAGGTGATCGTGCGCTCGGGCGGCACGGTGACCTACGTCGGCAAGGACATCGCCTACCAGCTCTGGAAATTCGGGCTGCTGGGCAAGGACTTTTATTACCGGCCGTTTCAGCGGTATGCCGATGGCCGCGTGCTGTGGGTGACCAGCGATACGGCGAACGAGGAAACCGCGCCGCAGTTCGGCCGCGCCAGCCGGGTCTACAACGTGATCGACGCGCGCCAGAGTTATCTTCAGGACGTGGTCTCCGCTGGCCTCCGTGCGCTGGGCTACGAGCGCCAGGCGGAAGAATCGGTCCACTTCTCCTATGAGATGGTGGCACTTTCGCATCGCTGCTGCGCCGACCTGGGAATTTCGCTTTCCGACGAGGACCGCGAGCGGCCCTACGTGGAAGTGTCGGGGCGCAAGGGGCGCGGGGTAAAAGCCGACGACCTGATGGATACGCTGATTTTGAAGGCGCTGGACGAAGTGGCGGCGCGGCACGCCGATTCGCCGGCCGAAGAGCAGAAGCGGGTGGCGACGCAGATTGCGATCGGCGCGCTGCGCTATTTCTTGCTCAAGTTCACGCGCACTTCCGTGATCGCCTTCGATTTGCAGGAAGCGCTGAGCTTCGAAGGGGAAACCGGCCCGTATCTGCAATACGCCGCCGTGCGGGCGCGCAATATTTTGCGCAAGCTGGAGGAGCGTGGAGAGAAGGTGCCGGATTTCGCCGCCGAGCTGAAGGGCGAAGCGATGGGCCGGCAGCTCGGGAGCGAAGATGCCTGGCAAATGCTGCTGGCGGCGTCCAAGGCGGACGCGGCGCTGGAAAAGGCGGTGGCCGCGGGCGAGCCGGCGCATGTCGCCAAGTACGCGTTTTCCCTCGCCCAGGCGTTTAACAATTTCTACCACCGCTATCCGATCCTGCAGGAACAGAACCGCGAGAAGAGAGTGTTTCTTCTGTGGATGACGGATTTCTTCCGCCGGCAGTTGGAACGTACGGCGGCGATTCTGGGCATCCGGATTCCGGAGTACATGTAAGCCCCAGGGTTTTCGCCCTGGATATCCCGCTCGGGATAATGCGAGCCAGAGGTCAGAAATCAAAATGGCTCCACGGCGAAGCGGGAATAGTGCGCATGTAGCCACAAACAAAGAGGACTATTGTTTGCCTGGTTTCGCAGCGGCGGATTGGGCGGGCTTTTCGGCGGCGGGTTTCCCGGCTACTGGCTTCTCGGCTGCAGGTTTATCGTCATGGCTGGCCTGGGGACCGCTCTTTGGGGTATCACCGCCGGCGCCTTGCCCAGGTTGTTCCTGATACTGCACGATCAACGATACGCGCCGGTTGGAGGGATTTTCCGGGTCCTCGGGATGCCGCAACTGGCGGTCGGCGAAGCCGCGCACCTGGGCGACCTGGCCGGCGCGCAGGCCGCTGGTTTCCATCAGCTTGCGGGCGGAGTTGGCGCGGTCGCTGGACAGCTCCCAGTTGGAATAAGCATTGCCGCTGCCGAACGGTTTGGCATCGGTATGGCCTTCGATCAGAAGGTTGTTGGGAAGCTTGCCCAACTCTTCGGCCAGTTTGGACAGCAGCTCGGAACCGCTCTCGGTGGGAACACCTTTGCCCGATTCGAAAAACATGCCTTGGGCGGTTTCCAGCAGCTCGATGCGAAGGCCGTCCGGGGTGATGGTCAATTCGATGTTGTCCTGCAGGCTCTTGAAATTCGGCAAACTTTTCAAAACCTGCTGAATCTTGTCCTTCAGTTTGGTCATGTCGTCGGTGCCAATTTCGAGAGCGGCGGCGCCGACGCCGGGAGCGGACGAACCGGTGAGCTTGCCGGGACCGGTGGGATTACGGAAGTACTGGGCGATGGCCTCCTTGACTTCCTTGTCCGAGCCCATCAGCCACAGCACGATGAACAAGGCCATCATAGCGGTGACGAAGTCGGCGTATGCCACTTTCCATGCGCCGCCATGGTGGCCGCCGTGGCCGGCGCTTTTCCTTTTGATGACGATGATCGGACGGCGTTCCGCCGGCGCCTCTGGCGGTGCCTCGGGCTCCTCATCCATTTCAGGTCCAGGCATTATGGTTTCCGGCCGCCCAACGGCTACTTCTTGCCGGAACCTCCTCCACCACGGCAGGCCGCTTCCATTTCCTGAAAGCTGGGCCGCACGCCATGGGGAATGGAACGGCGCGCCAACTCCACCGCCATCATGGGCGACACTCCCTTGACGAACACCAGCGAGGCCATGCGCAAAAACCCGTAATAGCGGCCTTCGGCTTCCTGCTCCTTGCCCATGGCCGAGGAAATCGGTCCGAACAATCCGTAACACATCAGAATGCCCAGGAAGGTGCCCACCAGAGCAGAGGCCACCTTGTGCCCGATTTCCTCTTTCGGGCCGCCCAGTGAGCCCATGGTGATGCACACGCCGAGCACGGCCGCCACGATTCCCAGACCGGGAAGCGCGTCCGCCATGGTGGTGAGCCCCGCGACGGGCTGGGCGGACTCGGAATGGTGCACTTCCAGATCGACCTCCATCATGGAATCGATTTCCATCACATCCACGCCCCCGGTAACCGCCATGCGCAGGGTGTCGCACAAGAATGCGACGGCATGATGGTCTTTCAGAAATTTGGGGTACTTGGAGAAGATCTGGCTCTTGTCCGGTTTGTCGATATCTTCTTCGAGTTTGGCCGTGCCCGATTTGCGAGCGTAATTGTACAGCTCGTAAATCATTTTCAGGTGATCGAGATAGAAAGTTTTATGGAACTTGCTACCGCCGAAAACGCCCGCAATGCCTTTGGCGATGGCGATCAGTACCGGCAGCGGATTGGCGATCAGTACCGTCCCCAATGCCGCACCGAAAATAATGAGCAGCTCGGCCGGCTGCATGAGCACCTTCAAATTGCCGTGCTCCATCAGGTAACCGCCAACGATTGCGCCGAACACGGCGACAATGCCTAGGATTGCGAACATGAGAAAACTCTGTCAGCAGGACATATCGGCGTGCGCCGCCCTTAGCTTTAGGCGGGTCTCCGAGCCGTACGGCCGCCCACGCGGGCAGTCCGGCAAAGCAGTTGCATTTCCAGGGACCTCCTGAAAGAATAGGGCTGAGTCAAAGTCTATGCGGATCAGGGTGTTGGGAATCGTACTGGCCGGCGGCAAAGGTACCCGGCTGCATCCTCTTACCAGGGAACGCGCCAAACCGGCGGTCCCATTCGGAGGCAAATACCGAATCATCGATTTCGTTTTGAGCAATTTCATCAATTCCGGAATTTACTCGGTGTACGTGCTGACGCAGTTCCGCAGCCAGTCGCTGCTGCAGCATCTGAGCGAGGGCTGGCAGTTCGGCGGGTTGCTGAAATCGCAATTCGTGATCCCGGTGCCGGCCCAGATGCGCGCCGGAGAAACCTGGTATCAGGGCACGGCGGACGCCATTTACCAGAACATCAACCTGGTGGAACAGTCGGATCCGCATGTGGTGGCGATTTTCGGCGGCGATCACATTTACCGCATGAACATTTCGAGCATGATCGACTTCCACGTACACAAGAACGCCGAGGTCACGGTGGCGGCCATACCGGTGGAGAAAAAGCTCGCCGCCGAGTTCGGGGTGATTGAAGTGGCGGAGGATAGCCGCGTGCTGGGATTTCACGAGAAGAACCCGGAGGCTCCCACCATGCCGGGCGACCCGGCCCGGGTCTTCGCTTCCATGGGCAACTACATATTTTCCACCCGCACGCTGCTGCGCCTGCTGCACGAAGATGCCGCCATTGCGGAAAGCAACCACGATTTCGGGCGCGACATTCTTCCCAAGCTGGCGGGCAAGGCGGAGATCTACGCGTACGATTTCCAGACCAACCGTATCTCCGGCGAGCCGGCCGACGCGCAACCCTACTGGCGCGATGTGGGCACCATCGACGCCTACTTCGAGGCCAACATGGATCTTCGCTCGGTGAGCCCGGCGCTGAACCTGTTCAACCGGGAATGGCCGGTACGCAGCACCAGCTATTCGGACCCGCCGGCCAAGTTCACCTTCGACGAGGAGAACCGGCGCGGGCAGGCCATCGACACCATCGTCTCCGGGGGCTGTATTCTCTCCGGCGGCATGGTGCGCAATTCGGTGCTGGGGCGCAGCGTGAGGGTCCATTCCGGCGCGGTCGTGGACGAGTGCGTGATCCTGGATAACTGCGACATCGGCCGCCGCGCCAGGCTGCACCACACGATTCTGGACAAGAACGTCCGCGTGCCCGAAGACGCCATGATCGGCTTCGATCTGGAGCGCGACCGGCAACATCATTATGTAACCGAAAGCGGCATCGTGGTGGTAACCGGGGCGCGCACGCCGGTCGAGGTGACGAGCCTGGTGGTGTAAGCGGGCTCGCCGCGCCCGCTCCCTCATCCGCATGGAACAACAGGTTCTCGCCTGGATCGCACAATACGGGTATGTGGCCATTTTTTCGCTGCTGATGCTGGGCATCGTGGGATTGCCGGTTCCCGACGAAACCTTGCTGACGTTTGCCGGATACCTGGTGTATCGCGGGCACCTGGCGCTGGCCCCGGCGTACTTTACGGCGCTGGCGGGCAGCCTGTGCGGCATTACGCTGAGCTACACGCTGGGGCGGATCTTCGGCCTGCCGCTGATCCACCGTTACGGCCGCTATGTGCGCCTCACCGAAGAGCACGTGCTCAAGGCCCACGCCTGGTTCGAGCGGGTGGGGCATTGGGGCCTGACATTCGGTTATTTCGTCCCCGGGGTGCGGCACCTGACGGCCTATGCAGCCGGCATGAGCGCGGTAGCGCCGCGCCAGTTCGCGCTGTTCGCCTATTCCGGCGGGGCGATCTGGGTAGCAACCTTCATCGGCCTGGGGATGGTGCTGGGCGAGCGCTGGCAGGCGGTGGAAGCTGGCATTCACCGCTACCTGCTGTGGGCGACTCTGGCGGCCGCGGCCGCGGGCGCGGGTTACTGGCTGTGGCGAAGAAGGCGGGGGACTCGGGTTTGAGGATCACAGGCTTTTGAAATTCCTTGCAAGCCAACGAATCCGCGAGCGTTAACCCGGCTCGGAAGCCTTCCACGGGGCCATCTGTTTCCAGCCGCCCGCTATATTGAGTTTGGAAATGGACCACGCGGCCCAATCCGCCTGGATTTTCGCCGCAAACCGGAACTAAGTTCCGGTCTTCCCCTGTAAATTATTGATTCTTGGTTGACCAACCGGGACTTTTGTCCCGGTTTTTATTGGGAGGCATGGAACGATGGAACGGGAAAGCACGACTGAGGACGCCTTCGACCTCGGCGTATGGGTAGGCCGCCGCCAGGGATTCGCCCTGTTGGCCGCACGCTGTTCGGCCGCCGACGCCGAAGCTCTTCTTGAAATCCGGGAACGGAAGCTTTTTCGGAGCATGGAACCAACCTGGGAAGATTTCTGCACCAAGCGCCTGGGTATCGACCGCAGCTACGCGGACCGGCGCATCCGGCAATTTCAGCAACTCGGCCCCGACTTTTGCAGATTGAGTTCCTTTACGCGGATCCGGCCTGCCGATTACCGCCTGATCGCCGGCGCGCTCAGTGACGGCGGCTTGTCCTACGATGGCGAAGTGATCCCTCTCGAACCCGGGAACGCGCCCAAGCTCTCCCAGGCCGTGGAAGCGCTGCGGCGCGATTCCGCCGCGGAAAAAACTCCCGACGACGCCGCCAGACAGTCCCTCGCCAGGGTCGACAGGACCCTAAGGTCCGCCGTTGCGGACCTCCATCGGCTCCAAGCCATGGCGCTCGACAACGCCCACCGGATGGAATTGATCATCATCGTCGAAAGCTGCCGCGATCAATTGAACCAGATCCGTCTCTCGACTTGCATGTAAAGTCACTGCGCCGCGGCCTCATCGTAGCGTCACGCACGGAGGAAATCGTCTACGTCGATACCGGCCTGCCTCAATATTGCCCGAAGCGTGCCCTCGGGCATGTCGCCGGGGTGATTCGGCAAGGTCGTGTAACGGTTGGCGCCGGCATGGAACCAGATCTCATGGCTGCCCGCGGCTTGCCGGTCGAACTCGAAGCCACAGGATTTGAGTTTTCGGGCAATCTCTCTGTAACGAAAGCCTGCCAATCGGCCCATTTCACGCGGCGACCACAATCGTGTAGTCGCGGCGTTCGCTCGTGGTCGGCAGATTCGGAACGCCGTCGCGCTCACGCCTGGCGTCGATCAGCTTCCGCGCGACGTCGCGTGCGATCTCCAGCGCTTCCGCAACCGTCCGCCCCTGCGCCACCAGACCAGGCAGTTCGTCGGACGTAGCGAGGAAGAGGCCCTCAGGCAATTCTTCGATTTGAATCTGGATCGCCAACTCCATACAGCTTGATCGTAGCAGTTCACCGCTTCAGCGGCTGTGTCCATCAAGAATAGGCTGTGATCGACTTGTCAGGCCGCCGGCTGGATTTCAATATCTCTGGCGACGCTCGTCGGTTGCGGAACCGGATCGCCAAACTCGCGGAGCGTTTTCAGGTGTCCTTCGATTGCTTCCCGAATATTACGCTCCGTCTCTTCAAGGGTACTACCGGTCGTGATACAGCCCGGCAAATCCGGAACATACGCCGCCCAGTTGCGCTCAGCCTGTTCAAAAATGACTGCGTACCTGACGCTCATTTACTTTTTCTCCAGTCCCGCCGCTTTTTGGATCGACTTCAGCGTACCAGCGGGAACGTCATCGCCGGGATGTCCCGGTATGGTCACTACATCTGGCTTCGAGGCTTCTGCGCCAATGTGGCAACCGGCGCCACAAGAGTGGATGGGAAGTTATTCTTGCGTGGACCCTTAGCCGCGCCGGCTACTGCGTGGCGCTACCCGATTAACCGGTCGTACTCAGCGTGGGTGCCGATCCAGAACCAAAGCACGCCCCCCATAATGTCGATGCCCAATGCCCGGTGATGAATGCCAACCCGCACGGACCAGAAGTTGTCGACCTTCTTGAAATGTAAGGAGGGGTGGCGCGAATCGGCTTTCAAGAGCGCGAATGCGCGGTCGGCGACGCTTTGGATCTCTGATGGGAGCGATCGGTAAGAACTCCAGAAATCTGGAGCGGCATGGTGGATCACAGAACCGAAGAGCGCCCCGATTCGTGATCGCGGAGCGCGCGGTCCGCGAGAGACCGGAGCTTGCCGTTTTTCGCATCGGCTTCGATCTGGGCATCCCAAGCCTCTGCATCAAAGCTCGCAAACCAATCCCGAAACGCTTTCAGCTCTTCCAAGCTCAGGCTCTTTACCTGGCCTTCGATGCTCTCGATCCGATTCATACTGAGATCCACGTCTCGATTATACCGGGCCGTCACACATTGCGACCAGGATCGGCTCCGGAAGCACCACAGCCTGCTCCTCAGACCCGCTTGCTAGAATGCCCCTGTGACGAAACCACCCGCCGCCGCGCGCACGCTGGCGTTCGACATTCTGCGTAAGGTGGAATCGGGCGGCTACGCTTCCGACCTCCTGCTCGAACGCTCCGCCGGGCTGGACAGCCGCGACGCCGGCCTGGCCACGGAAATCGTGTTCGGCGTGCTGCGCTACCAGGCGCAACTGGACTACCTGATCGCGCTCTATTCAGGCCGCGCGCGGAAGCTGGACCCGGAGGTGCGGCTGGCGCTTCGCATGGGCATCTACCAGTTGCGTTACCTGGAGCGGGTGCCGGCGCACGCTGCCGTCGGCGATAGCGTGGAACTGGTGCGGCGCGCGCGCAAGGCTTCGGCGGCGGGTTTTGTGAATGCGGTGTTGCGCCAGACCGATCGCGACGCCGTGGAATGGCCCAGCCGCGAAATCGCGCTTTCCTGCCCGGAGTGGCTGCTGGCGCGGTGGGAGCGGCGGTACGGCGGCGCGGTGGCCGAAGCCATGGCCCGCGCGGCGCTCGAGGAGCCGGGGAAATATCGCCACGGCGGGCGCTTCCAGGATATCGGCTCGCAATCGATCGTGCCGCTGCTCGAAATCGAGCCCGGCCAGCGGGTGCTGGACGTGTGCGCGGCGCCGGGCAACAAAACCGCGCAGGCGGTGGAGGCGGGGGCGCGGGTGATCGCCGCCGATTTGCACTTTCCCCGCCTCGCGCAGGTGAGGGGGATTACCGCGGACCTGGTGCAACTGGACGCGACCCGGCCGCTGCCGTTTCCCGCGCGCTTCGATCGCGTGCTGGTGGATGCGCCGTGCTCGGGCACGGGCACGCTGGCGCGCAACCCGGAAATCAAGTGGCGCCTCAAACCGGCGGACCTGGCCGGCCTGGCCGGGCGGCAGCGGGCGATTCTGACCAACGCCCTGGCTGTCGTGGCCCCTGGTGGACGGCTGGTTTATGCCACCTGTTCGCTCGAAACGGAAGAGAATCAAAGCGTGGTGGAAGAAGTGGTGGGCCCGGCGCGGGGATGGCGGATTGCGGCCACTCATGAGCGGCTGCCGGGACGCGATGCGGGCGACGGTTTTCTAGCCGCTGTGATAAAATCGGACGAACCCCGAAATGGTTGAAATCGTTCCTTCGATTCTGTCCGCGGACTTTGCCCGCCTGGCGGACGAAATGGCCCGCGTGGAGCGCGGAGGGGCGCGAATTCTGCATCTCGACGTGATGGACGGCCACTTCGTCCAGAACATCACCATCGGCCCGCCGGTGGTGGAATCGATTCGCAAGGCGACCAAGGCCCATCTGGACGTACACCTCATGATCGAGAATCCGGAGCGCTACGTTACGGATTTCGTGCACGCCGGGGCGAATTCGGTTTCGGTGCATTGGGAAGCGTGCCGGCACCTGGACGGCACGCTGGAAATGATCCGGTCGGCGAGAGCCATGGCGGGAGTGGTGCTGAATCCGGCCACGCCGGTGGAGGTGTTGGAAGACGTGCTGCATGTGGCCGACTACGTGCTGCTGATGAGCGTCAATCCCGGATTCGGAGGCCAGAAGCTGATTCCGTACGTGCTGGAAAAGGCGCGAAAGCTGGCGGAAATGAGGCGGGAGAAGCGGTTGGCGTTGCCCATCGAAATCGATGGCGGCGTGCATCCGGAGAACCTGGCGCAAGTGGTTCGGGCAGGGTGTGACTGGATCGTCACAGGTTCGGCGATCTTTCACAGCCCGGACGCCGAGGCCACCGTGCGCCAGATGCGGGAAATCGCCGCGCAGGCGACCGCGGTTCGGGTTTGAAATAGGAAGAATGGAACGGGGAATCGCAATGGTTTCAAGAGCCCTACGTACGGCCGCGGTGAGTGCGGCGCTGGCTGCCATGGTCATCGCGCCGGCTTGCCGCAAGAAGGTCTACATTAACCCCATCGCCAAGGATACGCAGCAACCCGACAAGGTGCTGTTCGACACCTCCCTCAGCGATATTCAGCACGGCCGCTTCGAGCGCGCGCGACTGACGCTGCAGACGCTGATGAACACGTACGACACCAGCGAGTATCTGGCCAAGGCGAAGCTGGCGGTGGCGGATAGCTGGTTCCGGGAGGGCGGGTCGCACGGACTGGCGCAGGCCGAAGCCGAATACAAGGATTTCATCCTGTTCTATCCGCAGATGGAGGAATCGGCCGAGGCGCAGGAAAAGGTCTGCCAGATGCAGTACGACCAGATCGACAAGGCCGACCGCGACAACCTGCACGCCCGCCGCGCACTGGACGAATGCCGCACCCTGCTGGCGCAATATCCGAATTCCAAGTTCGCGCCGGCGGCGCAGCAATACTTGCGCAACACCGAAGAAGTGCTGGCGGAAGGCGAAAACAAGGTCGGCACGTTCTACCTGGGCAAGGGGAGTTTCCCGGCCGCGACCAACCGGTTCCAGGGGCTGGCGGATCAATACCCGCTCTACAGCGGGGGCGCCGAAGCGCTGTGGGATCTGGCGGACGGCTATCATCACATGGGCGACAATTTCGAGAACCAGGAAGCCGCCGCCTATGCGAAGATCGTGCAGGAATATCCGCTCAGCGCGCACGTAGCCGACGCCAAGGCCAAGCTGACGGCCATGCACCGCGCGGTGCCGGAAGCCGACCCGGTAGCCTATGCGCGGGAAAAGTACGAGCAGCAGAACCGGTTGAAGCGGTCGCTGTTGGGCAAGGCGACCGGGCCTTTCATAGGCAGGCCGGACGTTTCGCTTGCGGCGCGCTCGGGCAGTCCGCAGATGAGCGATTTCAAGCCTTACATTCCGGTGAGCGTGCCGGCCGTGGCGGGGGTGGGAGACAACACGGTCACCGCCACCCAGGGCGGCGGCGGCGGCGGCTCGGATGTCAGCGCGGGCACGGTCGGTTCGGAAAAATCGCTGATCGACCGGCAGCCGGACGCGCGCGAAGGCGGGCCGGCGGCTACGGCAGCCGCCACCGCGGTTTCGCCGAAACCGTCGGACGCGAAAAATGCGACCGCTCCGCCGGCAGCGGCCGCGGGGCCAAAGCCTCTGCCCCAGAACCACACCGGCAACCTGAGCCCGAAACAACAGGCGCGGCTGCTGAAGAAGCAGCAGGACACGATGCGGAAACAGCAGGACGTGCGGGCCAAAGCGAAAAAGAAACAGCAGGAGCTGGACGACAGGAAGAAAAAGAAGAGCGGAGAGCCGGCCGACAACCAGTCCGGACAGGCGAGTCCCGCCAATTCGCCGAATTCGACCCCCACCCCGGCAACCGGCAAACAATGAACCGCATTTTGCTGGTGGACGACAGCCCGCACGCGCAGCGTATGGGCGAGCGGATCCTGAGCGACGAGGGATTCGAAGTCGTGACCGTGAGCAACGCGGATGCGGCGCTGGTGCGCCTGGACGACGTGGATCCGGACGTGATCGTGGCCGACACGGTGATGCCGGGGCGGACCGGCTACGAAATCTGCCAGTACGTGAAGCTGAGCCCGCGCCACCGGCACGTGAAGGTGATTCTCACGGCGGGCGTGCTGGAGCCTTTCGAGGAAGAGCGGATCCGGCAGGCCGAAGCGGACGGGTCGCTCAAGAAGCCGTTCGAGGCCAGCGCGCTCGTGGGGCTGGTGCGGCGGCTGGCGGAAGCATCCGCCGCGGCTCGCGCCGATGCGGCCGCGGGGAAGCCTTCCAGCCAGGCTGTTTCCAAAGCGGCGGCCGCGCCCGCCGCACCCTTCATCGCGGTGGTGGACGCCGAACAGGTGCGTGCGGCGGTGACGGTCGCCCTGGACGCATCCATGGCCGATATGGTGGACGAGATTTCGCGCCGCGTGATTGCCGCGCTGAACGTGCGCAAGCATGAAGCGCCGGCCACGGCGCCGCCCGCCGCGCCAATTTCGCCCGAGCAACCCAGGGTGGCCGAGCCGCCGCCGGCGGCAATCCGCGATAACGTGCGGCGCGTGAACCCGGTGCGCACGCGCCACACCTCCGGAACCTTTGTCAGTCTCGATATCAACCGTCCCGATCCCGAATGACCTATGCCCGATAACAGCTTCGACGTGGTTTCCAAGATCGAAATACCTGAAGTCATGAATGCCGTGCAGCAGGCTCACAAGGAGGTCCAGCAGCGCTTCGACCTCAAAGACACCCACTCGTCGATCGTGCTCAACGAGAAGGACAACAAGATCGCCCTGGCCAGCAAGGACGAGTATAAGCTCAAGGCGGTGGTGGAGATCCTCGAATCCAAGCTGGTGAAGCGCAAAGTGCCGCTGAAGGGATTGCAATTCGGCGAGGTAATCGCCGCGGCGGGGTCGAGCGTGAAGCAGGAGATCACCTTGCAGCAGGGGATTCCGATCGAAAAGGCGCGCGAGATCGTGAAGACGGTGAAGGACGCCAAGCTCAAGGTGCAAGCTTCGATTCAGGGCGATTTCGTGCGCATTGCGGGCAAGGATCGGGACACTCTGCAGGCGGTGATCAAGCTGCTGCGCGATACCGATTTCGGCATCGACATGCAGTTCATCAATTATCGCTCGAACTGAAGAAGGTTGACAGTTATCGGTTATCAGTCGCACGCGTACAGGCGGCACAGGCGGCTGTATTAACTGAAAACTGACAACTGATAACTTCTTTATGGCCCGCCGCATCGAATCGTTGCTGCTCGCTGGCCCGGCCGGCCGGTTGGAAGCGCTGCTGGAGGAGCCGGAGGACGCGGCGCCCGGCTTTGCCGCCCTGGTTTGCCATCCCCACCCGCTGTACGGAGGCACCATGCTCAACAAGGTGGTGCACCGGCTCGGGCGAGGGCTGCGCGCGGCCGGCGGCGTGGTCCTGCGGTTTAATTTTCGCGGCGTGGGCCGGAGCCAGGGCGAGCACGGCGACCTGTTGGGCGAAGTGGAAGACGCTCGCGCCGCGCTGGGCTGGCTGCGCGGCCGCTACCCGGAACTGCCCTTTGCGCTGGCGGGCTTCTCGTTCGGCAGCCGGGTGATCGCGAGGCTGGGTTGCGAGGATAGCGGCGCGCGCTTCCTGCTGGCCGCCGGATTCCCCACCCGTATGGGCGCGGCCGATTACCTGGAACGCTGCGGCGTGGCCAAAATTTTCCTGCAGAGCACGCGCGACGAGTTCGGTCCGAAGGCGGACCTGGAAGCGGCCTTTGCGCGCTTCGCCGAGCCCAAGCGCCTGATCTGGGTGGAAGCCGCGGATCACTTCTTCGCGGGCGCGCTGGACGAGCTGGAGAGGCAAGTCCGGATGGCGGCGGATGGTGGCACAGGCTTTAGCCTGTGAGGAATGTGCAAACTCCGCATGTGGGCCTCGCCCCCCGTGACCCGTCTGGTAAGCTGCGGATATGGCGGTTCGCATCGTAACTGTCGACGCTTTTACGGCCGTACCCTTTGCCGGGAATCCCGCGGCCGTCTGTATCCTGAGCGAAGCGCGTCCGGACGACTGGATGCGCCATGTGGCGCGGGAGATGAATCTCTCCGAGACCGCGTTTCTGACGCCGGAGGCCGACGGCTATCGCCTGCGCTGGTTGACGCCGTCGGTGGAGGTGGATCTGTGCGGACACGCCACCCTGGCGAGCGCGCACGTGCTGTGGGAAGAGGGCCACTTACCGGCCGGAACCCAGGCGCGCTTTTATTCCCGCGGCGGACTGCTGTTGGCCAACCGGCGGGGCGAATGGATCGAGCTGGATTTCCCGGCCACGACAGCGCTTGCCGCCGAGCCGCCGCCGGAGCTGATCGCAGCCCTGGGAGTAAAGGCCAAAGCCGTGGCGCGAAGCCAGTTCGATTACCTGGTGGAGGTGGCGAGCGAAGCCGAAGTGCGGGCGGCCAATCCCGATCACGGCGCGCTGAAGAAGATTCCGGTGCGAGGCGTGATCGTGACCGCGCCGGCCACGACCGCCGGTTTCGATTTCGTCTCGCGGTTTTTCGCGCCGGGCTCGGGGGTCGACGAAGACCCGGTCACCGGCTCGGCTCACTGTGCGCTGGGCCCTTACTGGGCGGCACGAATGGGCAAACCGGAATTCACGGCGTACCAGGCGTCGGCGCGGGGCGGGGTCGTGCGGGTGCGGGTGGAAGGCGATCGCGTCCTGCTGGGCGGCCAGGCGGTAACGGTGCTGCGGGCCGAGATGGCGGGCGGTGGGACAGACGATCGATTTGTGTCGTCTGTCAAGCGGCCGAGCCCTAACGTGGCATGACAGACCACAGAAGACGATGGTCTGTCCCACCTACTTGTCCTTCGCGTAACAGAGATCGTCGAGCTTGCATTGCGCGCAGAGCGGTTTGCGCGCGGAGCAGAGAGCCCGGCCATGCAGGATCACCTGGTGCGAAAACAGAATCCATTTCTCTTGGGGGATGATTTTGACCAGGTCCTGCTCGATCTTGACCGGATCGGTGTGACGGGTTAAGTCGAGCCGGGCGGCGATCCGCGCGACGTGGGTATCCACCACCACGCCCGAAGCGATTCCGTAAGCCGTTCCCAGCACCACGTTGGCGGTCTTGCGAGCCGCGCCGGGGATGGTCAGCATTTCTTCCATGGTCCGCGGCACCCGGCCGCCGAATTCGGCCTGAATTCTCCTGGCGGCGCCGGCGATGGACTTGGCTTTGTTGTTGAAGAAGCCGGTGCTGCGGATGTCCTGAGCCAGGACCTCGGGGCGCACCGCGGCAAAGTCGGCGGGAGTTGGATATTTGGCGAACAGGCCCGGCGTGACTTCGTTCACGCGCTTATCGGTGCACTGGGCCGAGAGGATCGTGGCCACCAGCAACTCCCACGGGTTGCGGTGGCGGAGGGCGCAAGTGGCGCCCGGATACATTTCGTCCAGGCGGCGGAGAATTTCGGCCACGCGGGCGGCGCGTTGGGCCACGCTCCTGGGACGGCTCGGAAGGGCAGTGGCAGGTCGCCGGGTTGAGGATTTCACTTTGACGATTATGCCCCATGGCCAGCGCCGAGGGCTAGCGCGATTGGGCCGCTGGAAGCGCTGCCGGCGCGGTAATCTGCAAGTCCGTCGTCAGGTTTTGCCAGTCCGCCAGCTCGTAGATTTTCTTCTTGCTATCGAGCGGCGCGGTCAATTCCACGGAGGTGAACGGCTTCAGATCGGTGGTGAAGGCAAAGCTGCCCTGGGCGTCTTCTTCGGAGCGCTGCGTGCCGCCCCAAAGGCTGACGTTGCCCTTCAGGCCCATCCAATCGGCGGGGGAGTGGTTCACCACCATGAAACGAACCAGGGTTTTGTCCTTGTGGTTCGGATCGTCGACAAATCGAACGCCGGCGACTTCGACGAACTTCTGCGCCGGACTGACCCCGGCGCCGGGTTTAGCGGCGGGATTTTCCACCGCCGCCACGGAAGTGGACGGTGAGCCGTGGGAACCGACCAGGGCGTAAACGATCCATAACAAGCCACCGAAAGCCGCCACGGCGAGGATGGTGAGCAGCCAGACCGGCAGACTGCGTTTCGGCGGCGGGTAATACGCCGCCGGTTGGGGCGGGGAATAGCGCGCTTCGGGCGCGACCGAATAGGACGGCGGCGGAGCAGAGGCCGGCGGAGCGGGAGGTGGGGGAGGCTGATAGGCCGGCGGAGCGGGAGGCGGGGGAGGCTGATAGGCCGGCGGAGGAGCATAGGCCGGGGGTGGAGGATAGCTCGGGGCAGCCGGGTATCCCGGAGGCGTCGGGTATCCCTGCGGCGGGGGGTATGCCTGGGGTGCCGGGTAAGCCTGAACTGGCGGAGCGTAAGCCTGCGGCGGCGGGGCTACCGGCGGGGGTAGTGCTTGCGGCGGTGCCGGTGCGGCCGGCTGCTGGCTCTGTTTCGCCAACTCGGCGCAGTGGGGGCAGTCGTTGTACGCGGGAGGAACTTCGCGCCCGCACTGCGGGCATATCCAGGTGAACATTTCAGCCTTTCGCTTCTACTCTACTACCAGCGCCATGCGGCCGGGCGCCCGGCGATTACAACGTTCGCAGGCCGGCGTAAGAATACATTCGGCCGGCCTTTTCCCGGTCGCGGCGATACGACTCGAATTCGTCCGGTTGGCACAACGTGCACAAGTTCGACGCGACGATGGCGGACGCCGTTACACCGGCTTCGAGCAGTTGGCGGCGGTTGGCGGCGGCCAGATCCACGTGGGCGCGGCGCCCTTCGCCCGGCACCGGTTCATCGAACCCGGCGGCCACCTCGGGGCCGACCTCGAAGCAGCACTTGCCGATGCCGGGGCCGATGGCGGCGCGAAGGCGCTCGGGCCGGGCACCAAATTCCGTAGCCATGGCGGCAACCGCGTGGGCGGCGATGCGCGCCATGGTCCCACGCCATCCGGCATGGACGGCAGCCACTCCGCGCGCTACCGGATCCACCAGGAGAATGGGTAGGCAATCGGCCGTCTTGACCGCCACCAGGGCGCCGGGCGTATTTTCCAGCAACCCGTCGCCCTGGCCCAGTACGCCCGTCCGGCCGCGCGCGGCCACGCATTCAGCCGAATGAACCTGCTTCAGCGTGGCAAGTTGGGGGAACCCGCCGGAGAGAACAACATGTCTGGTGCCGAAGCCGTGATCGAGCCACTCGAAGCCGTCCCAATCGTCAACGCGGTAGAAACCGCGGGAATCTTTATGGAACATCGGCATTGAGGAGAGACGGGCCAGTAGGCATGCGGCAAAGACCGCTCCCTGGCGGTCGCGGCTCGGTTACCGTTTATGCCGGATGGGAAATCTGGGCGATACGAACCTGCTGCTGGAACTGCGCGAGCATGCTTTCTTCCAGCCGGACCTCGGTGGGCCGCTTCACTAGCGTGCTCATGCCATCGATCTTTTCCTGCAATTTCAACAGGCCGTAAAACAGATTCTCGGGACGGGGCGGACAACCCTGCACGTAAACATCCACGGGCACGATCTTATCCACGCCCTGCAGCACGGCATAGGTATTGAATGGACCGCCCACGCTGCTGCAGGCGCCCATGGAAATGCACCATTTGGGGTCGGGCATCTGGTCCCAGATGCGTTTCAACACGGGCGCCATTTTCAAAGTCACCGTGCCCGCCACGATCATCAGATCGCTCTGCCGCGGGCTGGGACGGAAGACTTCCGCGCCGAAACGGGCGATATCGAAGCGCGAGGTGCTGGAGGCGATCATTTCAATCGCGCAGCAAGCCAATCCGAACGTCAGCGGCCATAACGACGATTGCCGGGCCCAGTTGAAAACATGGTCCACCGAAGTGGTGATCGCGTTCCGCTCAAACTGGTTTTCGAGAAACGACGGCACCGGAAACCTCCCCTTAAGGTTGAATTGTAGCACCGCTTCCAGGCGTGTATGATCGCGTTCGCGGCACAGTTGGCGAAAGAGGGCACCAGGAAGAAGTGGTGGCATAAGGGGGGGCGCAACGTGAATGTTTCTTGACAAAACGCCTGCATCGCAATAAAATTTCACACATTAGCCCGCCGCGTGGCGCGGGTCTGCTTGTGGTCTAATTACGTAACTTTATTTGGAGGATTCATGGTCAACCTCAGGGTACGTGTGTCCGGCGTCGGAACCTTGGCTTTGGCGGCGCTTTTGTTGTGCGGGCCGGCGTGGCCGCAAACGAGTTCCACGGGAAGTGTGTCGGGCCTGGTAACCGATCAACAGCGCGCCATCGTCGTAGGCGCGACGATCAAGCTGACAGATCCCTCAACCGGCATCACCTTAACGACTTCGAGCAACGACACCGGCCGTTACATCTTCCCCAACGTATCGCCCGGGCAGTACAACATCAGCATTGCCAAGACCGGCTTTTCGACGACCGACGTCAACGACCAGCGGATAGAGGTCGGCCAGGTGCTGACCATCAACGCGACGCTGCAAGTGGGCGCCACCGCAACCACGGTGGAAGTCGCCGCGCAGACGGGCGCGGATTTGCAGACCGCGAATTCAACGGTGGGCCAGACCGTCTCCGGGGATTCGATGATCTATCTGCCGGGTTTCAGCCGTGAAGCCGCGCAGCTCGCGATCTATCAGCCGGGCGTTTCGCCGGAAGGCTCGGTAGCCGGCGCGATGTGGGACCAGAACACCTTCCAGCTCGACGGCGGCAACAACTCCAGCGATATGGACGGCGGCCAGAACGTCTATACCGCGAGTTACGGCGGCAACGGGACCAACGGAGGGTCATATAACGCGGGTGTCGGGGCACCTACCGGGACCATGCCGACGCCGGTCGAGAGCATCGAGGAATTCAAAGTGAACACCAGCGGCATGACGGCGGATTTCAACGGTTCCTCCGGCAGCCAGGTGCAGATGGTGACCAAGCGCGGCACCAATGCGTTCCACGGGTCGGCTTATGAATACTACTACGCCACCGACGTGGGCGCGGCCAATACCTGGGACAACAACCACGTGCCTTCGGGCAACCTGGGTTACACGCCCCTGCCGATCACCCACAACAACCGTTTCGGCGGGGCATTGGGTGGGCAGCTCATCCCCAAGAACCTGCTGGGCGGCAAATGGTATTTCTTCGTGAATTACGAGGGTTTCCGCTTCCCGCAGTCGGCGCTCGTCGAAAGGACCGTTCCCACGGCGATGCTGAAAGCCGGCGTGGTTCAGATTAACGAGGGCGGGACGTTTGTACCTTACAACTTGAATCCGGGTCCGGTAACCGTGAACGGAACGACGTATGCGCCGGCGACCTGCCCGGCGGGCGCCTGCGATCCGCGCGGAATCGGATTGAATTCGCTGGTGTCGAAACTCTGGAACAACTACATGCCGGCGCCGAACTATCCTGCCGGCGGCGACCACTACAACACCCAGGGATATCAGGGCATCGTAGCGCTCCCCCAAAAGAGCAACAACGAAATCGCCCGCATCGATCACGATTTCAGCGACAAATGGCGGTTCATGAGCAGCTACCGCTATTACCGCTTTATCAACCTCACCACCAACCAGTTGGATATCGGCGGCGGGCTGCCGGGCGACAAGCTGGGGACACCCACCGCCCAGGGACCGCGGCCGCAGATTCCCAGCTACTGGGCAGCGGGGCTGACCACCACCATCAACGCCACCACCACCAACGATTTCCGCTTCAGCTACCTGCGCAACTACTGGGACTGGGGCACGGACGGCGCAATACCGCAGTTGCCGGGTTCGGGTTTGACGGCGGCTCTGGAAATCGGCGGCGAAACCACCAGCGCGCTGATTCCCTACAACGTCAACACCCAGCAGACTCGCCAGCGTTTCTGGGACGGGCAGGATAAGAGCATCCGCGACGACGTAACCAAGATCAAGGGCAATCACCTGATCAGTTTCGGCGGCATGTACCAGCGCAATTTCGATTACCATCAGCGCACCGACAACGGCGGCGGCATTATGTTCCAACCGGTGGACCAGATCGGGCAATCGAGCGGCTATGCATCGGGCATCAGCTTCCCCTCGCAATACGTGCCGGCGGGTGTTCCGAGCAGTCAGCTCTCCACTTACGAGAGGTACTACGAGGAAATCATGGGTATCGTGACCCAGCCCCAGGATCTGTATACCCGCAGCGGCGCCAGCTTGACGCTCAACCCGCCGGGAACGCCGATGTTCGACCAGAGCATCATTCCCTCCTACAACTTCTATTTCACCGACACGTGGAAGATGAAGCCAACATTTACGATCAATTACGGCCTGGGCTACGCGCTGGAGATGCCGCCCTACGAGGTGAACGGCAAGCAGATCGTGCTTACCGACACCAGCGGTCATCCGATCGATCTTACCAGCTACCTTGCCCAGCGCCAATCGGCGGCACTGGCGGGACAGGTGTACAACCCGACGCTGGCGTACGATGGCGTGCGCAACCTGACCGGAGCCAGCACCAAGTATCCCTACAACCCCTTCTACGGCGGTATAAGTCCGCATGTGGCGGTGGCCTGGAATCCGAAATTTCAGAATGGCGTTCTAGGCAAGCTGTTGGGCGACGGCAAGACCGTGATCCGCGGCGGATACAGCCGGGTGATGAGTCGGCTGAACGGCGTCGACCTGGTACTGATTCCACTGCTGGGCACGGGGTTGGGGCAACCGGTTTCGTGTCTCGGCGCCACCTCCAGCGGCCAGTGCCTGGGCAACGCCGGCGCAACTCCGTCGACGGCATTTCGTATCGGCACCGATGGCCTGGTGGCGCCGCTGGGGACGCCACCTACTCAGACCCTGGCTCAGCCTTACATACCGGGCTTCAACAACGGGACTGCCGGTTCGGGCAGCGTGCTGGACCCCAACTTCCGCCCGGCGCGCACCGACAACTTCACCCTGAGCGTCCAGCGTGAAATCAGCTCGAAGGCGATGTTCGAGGTGGGTTACATCGGCCGTTTGATCCGCCACGAATGGCAGGAAGTGGACATGGACGCGGTGCCGTACATGACCACCCTGGGCGGCCAGAGCTTCGCCCAGGCGTACTCGAATACCTACTGGTCGCTGTACAACCAGAGCTTTTCCCCGACTGCCACGGTGGCCGCACAGCCGTTCTTTGAAAATGCCTTCGGCGGCGCCAATTCGGCGTTTTGCAAAGGCTACGGAAGCTGCACCATGGCGGTATTGAATAATCCCGCGGTGGGCGGCGCGAGCATGGTTCAGAGCACCTCGGTTTACGACCTGTGGGCGGCGATGAACAGCGCGCCGTCCTGGACCCTGGGACGCACCATGCCGAGTTCGCCGGTGGCCGGCGGCAACGCCCAGCTCTCGGCGGTCTACTACGATACCAGCATCGGCTTCGCCAACTACAACGCGGCGTACGCGCAATTGACCCTGCGCGACTGGCACGGCTTTACGGTGCACACCAACTTCACCTGGGGCCGTGCTCTGGGCACCGGCAACCAGGACCAGGCCACCAGCGAATACACCGTGGTGGATCCCTGGAACATGCATGCGATGTACGGTCCGCAGTACTTCGACTACAAGTTCAACCTGAATCTGACCTTGGTGTTTCAACCGCCCTTCTACCGCAACCAGAAAGGCGTAATCGGACATTTGCTGGGTGGTTGGACCATCGCTCCACTCTTCGTCGCTCACAGCGGAGCGCCGCTCGCGGTCGTCAACGACAACGGCGATTGCGAATCGTTCGGCGAAGCCAACTGCAGTACGGGTTCGACGGAGGACTTCGCGGTATTTATGAGCAAGTACACGGGTGGCAGTTCGGCGCACTATAACCAGGTGGTATCGGAGAGCGCCACGGCGAACCCCAACGGCGTGGGCATCAACTCCAACGCCGATAACGGCGGCCAGAACGTGCAGTTCTTTACCAACCCGATCGCCACCTACGGCCAATTCCGCGATTGCGTCCTGGGATTCGATACCAACTGCGGCGCAACGGGCACCATTCGCACGTTGCCGTGGTGGAACCTGGATGCCTCGGTTTCGAAGGACATCGGGATTTGGAAGGAAGGGCGGGTAGGAGCGACCTTGATCTTCCAGTTCAGCAACCTGCTCAACCACGTGCAGATGGCGCAACCTTACCTCTCTACCGCCGATCCGGCCGATTGGGGCGTGCTGGGAACGTCCAATCCCAACGGCGGCCAGGCGAACGCGCCGCGAAACATGGAGTTCGGCGTTCGCGTGCATTTCTAGAGTGAAAGGGTAATCCTTTTGGTGGCACAGGCTTTAGCCTGTGCGAAGGGCGAGGCTTCGGCCTCGCCCTTTTTTGTTGGGGGACGCAACACAGGCTGAAGCCTGTGCCACCTGCTATTGGTAGCCTGTGAGCAAATGGTGGCACAGGCTTCAGTCTATGATTGGACAGGCCAGGAGGCCTGTCCTACGAAGAGGCCAAATCGCTGACCTTAGGCAGATCGAGCACCATCTCGCCGGCGGGATCGGCGTGAAAGGCGGGGGCGAAACGCGCGCCCAGGACGAATTCGGGGAAGGTGTAAGAGTGCCGGGCCAGCACGGTCTGGCTGAAGGTGTCGTCGTAGGCCTTCATCAGGATCATAACCTCCGGCTGGAGGCGCGCGATTTCCTCCGGGCTCTTGCCCCAGAGCGGGCTGTCGCTATCGATGGGATGGACGACGGTCCAGGTCAGCGCCAGGAACATGACCTGGGTGCGTTCCAGCTTCAGCAGGTCATAGCGGCGCTGCAGTTGGCCGTCGCGCGGCTCGACGGTCATGAGCATGACGCGGGCTTCCAGATCCATGAGGGAATTGGCGCGGCGATTGACCACGCGAAACTGGAGGCTCTGGCCGTCCTGGTAGGGCGCCACGAGCAGGTTGCGGCTGAAGCCGATGCGTGCCGAGGGCCGCGAGACACGCCCGAACAACAGGCCGGTGGCGACGGCAAACCCCAGCACGCCGATCAGCGCTTCGATGGCCGACACGAAGTTGGCGGCGAGGCCACTGGGTGCAATGTTGCCGTAGCCCACGGTGCTGAGGGTGTGGGAGCTGAAGAAGAAGTCGTTGAGGAAGCGGCCGAAGGCGGCGGGAGAGTCGGCTCCCTGCAATTGGCCGGGGCCCAGGCCAAAGTAGATGGCGGCAAACAGAAGATTGGCCAAAGTGTATCCGGCCACCAGGGTAGCGAAGAACGCCGGCCAGCTCATATTGATGAGGTGCAGGTAGGGATGGAAGTCGCGCCAGGTGGTGCCCTCACGGCGCACGTTGAAGCTGCCGTCGGGATTGATGGCGCGGGTGATGGGCGAGATGAATTTCTCGGTCAGGCCGGGATCGAAGCTGGCTTTGCGCATTGGGTTAGTGATCCGTTCCACCCAGTTTGGCAGACACGCCGGCAGTTCGCGGCAGAAATTGCGCGGTGGCCGATTGCGGGCGGAACGCCAACTCCACAACGGCGGTTTGCAGTCCTCGTAGAATAGGCCTTTAGTCCGCGGCGATTTCCGCGCGGCTGCTAGGATAGAGAGGGAAAATCCGATGGCCGATACCGCCGCTCAACGCCTCACCACGCTCCGCAACGGTCTGCTCAAGCTGCACAAGCACCTTCTCGACCTGGAACGCGCCGCCTACGAGCGGGACGTGGCGCGGATTCAGGGGCCGGGGCATTTGCTGGACCTGCTGTTGAACGACCCGTGGTTCGCCTGGCTGCGGGAGTTATCGCAGTTCGTGGTGCTGGTGGATGAGACTCTGGATTTGGACGAACCGGCGACCGCCGCCGATGCGGACCGGTTGATCGGGGAAGCCCGGCGGCTGATCTCACCGGGCGAAAATGCGGATGGATTCGCGCGCCGGTATCGCGAAGCCATGCAGCGCGACGCGGGCGCGGTGCTGGCCCACCGCGACATGATGAACGTGTTTGCCGCGCTCGGCTCCAAACATGGCGATTGAGCTGGCAGGTTACCTGGCGCTGGCGATCTGGGTGTACCTGGTGGCGGGGCGGGGCGGCTTCTGGCTGGAGAGGGCCGCGGTGCCGCCCGCGTTGGACGCTTCCCGGAAAAGCCCTTCGGTAGTGGCCGTAGTTCCGGCGCGAAACGAAGCCGCGGTGGTGGAGAGAACCATCGCGTCCTTGGCCGCGCAACGGTATCCGGGGGCGTTCCACATCGTTCTGGTGGACGACGGGAGCGGCGATGGCACGGCGGAAGCGGCGCGCGCGGCGGCCCCGTCCGAGCGCCTGACGGTGATTCGGGCGGAGACGCCGGCGGCCGGCTGGACCGGAAAGATGTGGGCCGTCGGGCAAGGCGTGCGCTATGCGGCCCGGTTCGACCCCGATTACCTTCTGCTGACGGACGCCGACATCGTACACGCTCCGGACAATCTGGCCGGGCTGGCGGCGCGGGCGGAAGGCTCGGGCTATCAACTGGTTTCCTATATGGCCACGCTGGAGTGCCGGACGCTGGCGGAGCAGGCACTGATTCCG
>Ga0182014_10000135_pt1 | contig 85368 bp, 70 predicted proteins | sample 612S2DmetaG_FD_120489 | JGI IMG/M metagenome (GOLD analysis project Ga0182014, IMG submission 120489) | Permafrost microbial communities from Stordalen Mire, Sweden - 612S2D metaG | ecosystem: Environmental > Terrestrial > Soil > Wetlands > Permafrost | place: Sweden: Stordalen | collected...
CGTCGATTCCGGTACCCGCCGCTCAAACCGCAAAGGATCTTGAAACGGATTCTCCAAGGGCATTGGAACCAACATATCACGTGCGCTGTGAGCGGCCTGCCGTTCGGGCCTCGGTGGGGCAGACGATCGCTTTTTGTCGTCCGCTTAAGTGCCACGTTGCGCGGGCCGCATACGCGTGGGAATGAACTGGAAGGAAGTCCTTAAATCTCTGTCGGGCGCGTTTTTCGTCACGGCGGGTGCGAGCTGGTATCTCTCTTGGCGCCACATTGCAGTTCCGTTTTTCGGACTTACGATGGTGTGGTGTTCCACATAAGGTAGGTTTCGGAACGGGAACCGGACCCCCGCAAAGACCGGCCCGGCGCCGGTCCATTTTCCGCCCCAAATATGGCGCCACGGAACATGCCTGCGCCCCAGCCAAATCCCGGTCACGGACTTTCCCAAATTATTTGAGGCCCCAAAATCGTTTCCTCTCACCGCCTCACCACCGGCGGATCCAGGCACGCATCCGTCGTCGTGATACATCTCAAATAGGAGCTCGGCATCGCCGGCCAGCAAGCCGGCGCGAACCCAATTGGCACTTGACCAAACGAACCCAACCGCGACTCCAACAAAAAGAAACAACGGAACTTGTTCCACCTCAAATAGGCCGTTTCCGAGCTGCCCCGAACCCCAGCCCCAGGCTCCCGAATCGCCGCCGAAAACGCGCACAAAAATGCACAACGATGCACAAATCGCCGACCAGCCCACCAGCCACCCCGTCAGCCCGCCCGGGCATCCCGGGTTATCTCCGCAACGCTCCCGCACCTCCACCCCGCGCCTCCTTCCGTCACCCCCCTGTTAGAATGGGCCTCATGGCGGATCAACCGGCTGGCCCGGAGTCAGCCGCATCGTTCGAAACCAGTCTCGACGAGCTCGAAAAAGTCGTCAAGCAACTCGAAGGCGGCGACCTGTCGCTCGAACGCTCGCTGGAGCTGTTCGAGCGGGGCATGGCATTGAGCGGCCTCTGCCGCAAGCAACTGGAGGCGGCCGAAACCCGCGTCGAGATGCTCATCCGTAAGGACGGCAAAACCGTGCCCGAGCCCTTTCGTCCCGACAAGCAAGAGAACGCATGACCCTTCACGATTACCTGGCCCGCGAGCAGCGGCTCGTCGACGCGGAGCTCGACCGCCTGGTCCCGCCCGAAACCACCCCGCCCGCCACCATTCACCGCGCCATGCGCTACAGCCTGTTCGCCGGCGGCAAGCGCATCCGCCCCATCCTGTGTCTGGAAGCCGCGCGCACGGTTTCCGGCTCAGCCGACGCCGCCGACGCTGTGCTCCCCGCCGCTTGCGCCCTGGAGCTCATTCACACCTATTCCTTAATCCACGACGACCTTCCCGCCCTCGATAACGACGATTACCGCCGCGGCAAGCTCACCAACCACAAAGTGTTTGGCGACGCCATGGCGATCCTCGCCGGCGATGCCCTCCTCACCCTCGCGTTTGAGGTGCTCGCTTCCCTCGATGCGCCCCCCGACCGCAAAACCCGGCTGATCGGCGAACTGGCTGCCGCGGCGGGCACCGTGGGCGGCATGATCGGCGGCCAGGTGGCCGACCTCGAAGGCGAAGGCAAGCCCCCCGAAGCCGAGTTGCTTGGCGCCATCCACAGCGCCAAGACCGGCGCCATGCTGCGCGCCAGCCTGCGCATGGGCGTCATCTTCGCCGGCGGCACGGACGCCCAATACAGCGCCCTTTCCGCTTACGGCGAGCACATCGGCCTGGCATTTCAGATCGTCGACGACATCCTCGACGTGGAAGAATCCTCCGCCGCCCTCGGCAAGACCGCGGGCAAGGACGCCGCCCAGCACAAGATCACTTTCCCCGCGGTCTACGGCCTGGAAACGTCGCGCCGCATGGCCGAGGAGCAGTGCGCCCACGCGCACCGGGTGCTGGCTCCTTTCGGCGAGCGCGCCCTGCGCCTCAACGAGCTCGCCGATCACATCGTGCATCGCAAGTCATGAAGGCCAGGAGAGCATCCGACGGGTGGGACAGACCATCGTTTTTCGTGGTCTGTCGGGCCCTCGCGAGACCACAACCGCCTGACAGACGACAAGAGACGATCGCCTGTCCCACCAATTGTGCGGGCCATGCGGCCTAGGCTCGACCGCCTGCTGGTGGAACGCGGCCTCGCCGAGTCGCGCGAAAAGGCCCAGGCCCTCATCATGGCCGGTTCCGTCACCGTCAACGGCCAGAAGGCCGCCAAACCGGGCCAGCCGGTGGACCCTGCCAGCGCCGTCGAGCTGCTGGCGCGCCCGCCCTACGTCAGCCGCGGCGGCCTCAAGCTAGCGGCTGCGCTCGATCGCTTCGCCATCGCCGTCGAAGACAAGATCTGCCTGGATATCGGCGCGTCCACCGGCGGCTTCACCGACGCCCTGCTGCAGCGTGGCGCTCTGCGCGTCCACGCCGTCGATGTCGGCTCCGGCCAACTGGCCTGGAGCCTGCGCACCGATCCGCGCGTCGTGGTGCACGAGCACGTCAACGCTCGCGAACTCCGTTTCGAGACGCTCGGCGAAAAGGTCGATTTTCTCTCCTGCGACGTCAGCTTTATCTCGGTCACCCTGATTCTGCCCGCGGCCGTCCCCTTGTTACAACCTCAGGGGCAAATGGTTATACTAATCAAACCGCAGTTTGAGGTGGGCAAGGGTCAGGTGGGTAAGGGCGGCATCGTGCGCGACCCGGACCTGCACCAGGCAGTTTGCCAGCGGGTGGAGCGCGCGGTTCGCCAATTCGGATTTGAAACCAGCATCATGCCGAGTCCCATTCTGGGCGCCGAAGGCAACCGGGAGTTCCTTCTTCATGCCCGCGCTCCAGTAGAAAGTGTGTGAGAAATGCGGATTGACACCGTCGGCATCGTCTCCAAACCAAACTCACAGGCAGCCGCCGAAATCGTGCCCGCTTTGATTCGGTGGCTGCGGGCCCGCTCCATCGCCGTCCGTTGCGACGAGTTGACCGCCGCCTACGCCCCCGGAGAAACCGCCATCCCTCGCGATGACGTGCCGGAAGGGTGCGACCTGATCATCGTTCTGGGCGGCGACGGCACCCTGCTTTCGGCCGCCCGCTCCATCGGCCGCCGCGAGATTCCCCTCTTCCCGGTCAACCTCGGCGGACTCGGTTTCCTCACCGCCATCGCCGTGGACGAGATCTATCCCGAGCTCGAACGCGCCTTCCGCGGCGAACAGCGCATCGCCAAGCGCAGACTGCTCCATGCCCGCGTGGTGCGCCAGGAGTCGATCGTGGCGGAATTTGACGCGCTCAACGACGCCGTGCTCGCCAAAGCGGCACTGGCCCGCATGATCGACCTGGATGTTTTCGCCGACGAGCAATTCGTCGGCGCCTACAAAGCCGACGGTCTGATTATCTCCACCCCCACCGGCTCGACCGCGTACTCGCTTTCGGCCGGCGGTCCCATCATTTTTCCCTCCGTTCCCACCATCTGCCTCACCCCGATTTGCCCGCACACCCTCACCAATCGGCCCGTGCTGGTGCCGGAAACCATGACCATTCGCGTCATCTCGCGCAATGCCGATGAGAGCGTCTACCTCACCATCGACGGCCAGGTCGGCACCCTGCTCATGGATGGCGACACCATCGTCTGCCGCAGCACGGATTTCGCCCTGCGCCTGGTCCGCCCGCCCCACGCCATGTTCTTCGACGTCCTGCGCCAGAAGTTGAAATGGGGCGAACGATGAAGCGGATCTCGCTCACCGGCTGGATCTTTCTGGCCATGGTGGCCGGCGTAATCTTGGGAATCGCGGACCCCGGCGTGGCGCGTCAGCTTGCGCCCCTCAGCAACATTTTTCTGCGCCTGATCCGCTCCATCGTGGCGCCGCTGATATTCGGCATCCTGGTGGCGGGCGTGGCCGCCGGCGAGCTCAAACACATGGGCCGCATCGGCGCCAAGGCGTTGCTGTACTTCGAAGTAGTCACCACCATCGCCCTGTTTCTCGGCCTGGGCGCCGTCAACCTGGCGCGGCCGGGAGTTGGCGTGCCCATCCAGCGCTCCGCCGCTGAAACCCTGCCCGCGCCCGCGGCCGGGCAGAGCACCCTCAATACCGTGCTCGAGCATACCTTCCCCACCAGCATTGTCGACGCCATGGCGCGTAACGATGTGCTCCAGGTGGTGGTGTTCGCCTTCCTGTTTGGAGCGGCCTGCTCGTCGGTCGGCGCCAAGGCCCGTCCGGTGGTGGAGTTTGCGGGCGCGCTGGCCGAGGTGATGTTTCGCTACACGGGTTACGTCATGTACCTGGCGCCGCTCGGAGTGGGCGCCGCGCTGGCGGTCACCGTCGGCTCGAAAGGCGTAACCGTGCTGTTCGGGCTGGGCAAGCTGATCCTCACCATGTACGCCACTGTGGTCGTCTTCGTGGTAGTGGTGTTGGGCGCGGTGATTGCCCTTGCCCGAATCCCAATGGGGCAGTTCTTTCGCGCCGTCCGCCAGCCGGTTCTGATCGCATTTTCGACTGCTTCGAGCGAAGCCGCGCTGCCGCTGGCCATGGAAAACATGGAAGTTTTCGGGGTGCCGAAACACATTGTCGGATTCGTCATTCCGGCCGGCTACAGCTTCAACCTCGCTGGCACCACTTTGTACCTCTCCCTGGCCTCGGTTTTCGTCGCCCAGGCGGCCGGCGTGGCGCAAACCTTCGGCGGGCAACTCATCCTCATGCTGACCCTGATGCTCACCAGCAAAGGAGCCGCCGGCGTGCCGCGCGCCGCCCTGGTCATCCTCATCGGCACCCTCGCCACCTTCCACCTGCCGCTGGAGGGCGTGGCCATGCTGATGGGCGTCGATGCCCTGATGGATATGGCCCGTACCGGGGTGAATGTGCTCGGCAATTGTCTCGCCAGCGCGGTGGTGGCCCGCTGGGAAGGTTACCGGTTCGAAAGCGCGGTTCGCACGTTAGAGTAGAGGAGGAGCCAAGCCTGTGTTCAAATCTGCCTTTTTGAGTCTGCTGGGAGCCGCGGCCATGCTGGCGCAGACGCCCGCGCCAACCCCCGCCCCGCCGAGCCCGCTCGAATTCGGCGTCGCCAATATGGATACGTCCGCCGATCCGTGCGTGGACTTCTACCAGTACGCGTGCGGAACCTGGCTCAAAAAGAATCCCGCGCCGCCCGACCAGGCCCGCTGGGGCCGCTTCTCCGAGCTCGAGGAGCGCAACCGCGACGTGCTTCACCAGATTCTGGAAGAGGCCGCCAAACCCTTGCCGTCGCGCGATTCCGTGACTCGGCAGATCGGCGATTACTTCGCCGCCTGCATGGATGAAAAGGCCATCGACGCGCGCGGCCTCAAACCCATCGAATCCGAGATGGCCCGCATTCGCGGTTTGAAGAACAAGTCCGCCCTGGCCGGGGAGATCGCGCATTTGCACGGAATCGGCGTGGGCGCTCTGTTTTCCTTCGGCTCCGGCCAGGATTTCAAGGATTCCGACCAGGTGATCGCGCAGGCCGATCAGGGCGGTCTGGGAATGCCGGACCGCGATTATTATTTCAAGCAAGACGCCAAGTCCATCGAGCTCCGCGCCAAGTATGTGGAGCACGTGGGGCGCATGTTCGAGCTGCTGGGCGAACCGGCGGCGCAGGCCAAGGCCGACGCCGATACCGTCATGACGATCGAGACCGCCATCGCCAAAGGTTCCCTCGATCTCGTCTCCCGGCGCGATCCGTCCAAGGTCTATCACAAGCTCGGCATGGCCGGCGTTCAGGCTCTCAGCCCGCTGTTTGGGTGGAAGGAATATCTCCGCGCCAGCGGCTCGCCCGAGTTCCAGTCCATCAATGTCGCGTCGCCGGACTTTTTCAAGGCCGTCAACTCCGCCATCCGGGATTTCACCCTCGCGCAATGGAAGACCTACCTCACCTGGCAGCTCGTCCACTCCGTGGCGCGCTTGCTGCCCACCCCGTTCGTCCAGGAGAACTTTAACTACTTCGGCAAAACCCTCTCCGGCACCGAAACGCTGCGGCCCCGCTGGAAGCGTTGCGTGGATTACACCGATGCCGAGCTGGGCGAAGCTTTGGGCCGCAAGTTCGTGGAAAAAACCTTCGGCGAGGAGGGTAAGGCGCGCACCCTGAAAATGGTGGCCGCGCTCGAAAAAGCCCAGGGCCAGGATATCGACGGGCTCACCTGGATGACCGGTCCCACCAAACAGAAGGCCCTCGAAAAGCTTCATGCCATCGCCAACAAGATCGGCTATCCCGATAAATGGCGCGATTACTCCAGCGTGGTCATCCAGCTCGACGATCCGGCCGGTAATAATTTCCGCGCCGACAATTTCGAATTCCACCGCGAGCTGAACAAGATCGGCAAGCCCGTCGACCGCGCCGAATGGGAGATGACGCCGCCTACCGTCAACGCCTATTACGACGCGCTGATGAACAACATCAATTTCCCGGCGGGAATTCTGCAGCCGCCTTTCTTCGATAACCGCGAAGACGACGCTGTCAACTTCGGCGGCATCGGCATGGTGATCGGCCACGAGCTGACCCACGGTTTCGACGACCAAGGCCGCCAGTTCGATCCGCAAGGGAACCTGAAGGATTGGTGGACGCCCGAAGACGGCAAGGAGTTCGACAGCCGCGTGGCCTGCATCGATCAGGAGTACTCCAAGTTCGAAGTCGCTCCGGGCGCGCACGTCAACGGCAAGCTCACGCTGGGCGAAAATACCGCCGATAACGGCGGCCTGCGCATCGCCTTAATGGCCCTGCTCAATACCATCGGCGACGGCCGCAAGAAGGTCGACGGTTTCACGCCGGAACAGCGCCTGTTCCTGTCCTTCGGCCAGGTCTGGTGCGAGAACGCGCGCCCGGAGATTCTACGGATGCAGGTTCAGACCGATCCGCACTCGCCGGCCCAGTTCCGCGTCAACGGCGTGGTGCAGAATATGCCCGAATTCCAAAAGGCGTTTTCCTGCAAGGCGGACCAACCCATGATCAGTCCCAACGCTTGCCATGTGTGGTGACGCGGTCAGGTCTCTCTCGGATGGCGAAATACCGCTGCGGCCCCGGCGGCTATTTGCTGCCGGAGCCGGGATAAGCCGGATTCGGAAACTCTACCTTGGTTTCCTCGTTGACGTGGTTGTACCAGTCCCGCCCGTGGACCTGCTTCAGCGCGGTGAAGATTTCGTCGCGTACTTCCGACAGCGGCCGGTAACTGACTTCCTCGGCCTTAAAAATGTAGTAACCATGGGCCTGGCGCACCGGGTCGCTGATTTCTCCCTGCTTCAGGGCAAACACCGCCTTTTGCACCACCTCCGGAAGCGATTGGCGATCGTTCGCCCGGAGGGTGGCGAAATCTCCGCCCTTGGCCTTGGAAGTGTCGTCTTCGGAATACTGCGCGACCATCTTCACGAAATCGGCGCCGCCGCGGATCTCGGTGGCCACGCGGAAGGCCTTGGCCTTGACTTCCTCTTCCTGGGCGTCGGTAAACGGAAGATAGATCGCCTTCACCCTTATCTGTTGATAGTCGGCCTTATGCGCATTGTAGTAATTTACGATTTCCGCCGGTTCCACTTCGGCATTTCGGTAGGCGCCGTCGAGCTCGGCCTGAAACAGCGTCAGCAGGCGGGCGGATTCGATGGCGGCGGCGTAAGGCTCCTGTTTATCCAGCCCCTCTTTTTCCGCCAGTCGAGCCATGTGGCGAACCACGGCCCATTCGTGAAAGAACTCCTTGGAGTCCTGATTTACGGCCCGCTGCAGCGGCGGCGGCAGCACGGGATACAGCCTGCGCAGGTCTCCCGCCGTAAACTGGACGCCCTCACCGGAAAACACCGCGATTACCGCGGTATCGGGCACGTTGGGAGGCAGCACGAGCGGCTGCGCGGCGGGTGGCGCGTTCTGAGCCCACACCACGCCCCCGGCCAGTATTGCAAAAGACAAAAATGATTTCATGACGAGGTTCTGCGGCTCTTAACAGTGTAACATGTCACTCCCGGCGGCCCAGGCTGGGACAGACGATCGCTTTTTGTGTCAGGCGGCCGCACACGGGCGAGCCATGACAGACGACGAAAGGCGATCGTCTGTCCCGCCACGATAGAGTCGGACATGCACCGGCGAATTCTCCCGCTGCTATTGCTGGCCTGGCTCTCGGCCGGTTTTCCCGCCACGGTCAAGCCACCCCGGTCTAGCTGAATGCCGACTGCTGAATGCCGATAACTTTGCTTATTTCGCGCCGCCGCGGATGCTGATGCCCAGCTCCCGCAATTGGCGCTCGGGCACGGTGGAAGGGGCGTCGCACATCAGGTCGGTGCCGCGGGCGGTCTTGGGGAACGGAATCACGTCGCGGATGGAAGTCTCACCGGCCAGAATCATGACCAGGCGGTCGAGGCCCAGCGCTATGCCGCCGTGGGGCGGGGCGCCGTATTCCAGCGCATCCAGCAGGAAGCCGAAACGGCGGCGCGCTTCTTCGTCGCTGAAACCCAGCGCGGCGAAGACCTTCAACTGCACGTCGCGGCGATGAATACGAATCGAGCCCGAGCCCAGTTCGACGCCGTTCAACACCAGGTCGTAGCTCTTGGCGCGGCAGCGGGCGGGGTCGTGGACCAGCTTGTCCAGGTCCTCGTCGTGCACCGAGGTAAAGGGATGGTGCGCGGCGTTCCAGCGGTGTTCCTCTTCGTCCCATTCGAACATGGGGAAGTCCACCACCCACAGAAACTGAAAATTCTTGCTGTCGAGCAGCTTATGTTTTTCCTTGAACTTCTGCGCGCACTCCAGGCGCAACTGGCCGCAAGCCTGGTAGACGGTCTCTTCCGGGCGATGGCCTTTCGGCTCGCCCGCCCACGCTGCCACCAGCAGCAGGTCGTTGTCGCCCGCGCCGGTGCGCTCGCGCGCTTTGGCCATGGGCCCGGGGTAATCGCGGTCGAGCCGTTTGGGATCGTCGAACACGCGCAGGCCGCGCTCCTGGCCGAATGCCTTCAACTCGTCGCGCTCCCTGCGGCTGGGCGTGCCGGCGCCGGGAATAGGGATGGCCATCAACGGCAGGTTCCCGGCGGCCAGCTCGGGCAGCAGATCGCCCACTTCGTGCATGGGCGGAATGCGGCAGTCGGGCTTGTCGCTGCCGTAGCTGCGCATGGCCTGCGCATAGGTCAGGCGCGGAAACGGCGCGGACATCTGGAATCCAGCCACTTCGCCGACGCGCACCACCAGCGGCTCGATGACTTCGAAGATGCGCTCCTGCTGCGGAAACGACATTTCGAGGTCGATCTGGGTGAACTCGGGCTGGCGATCGGCGCGCAAATCCTCGTCGCGGAAGCAGCGTACGATCTGGAAATATTTTTCGTAGCCGCTGACCATCAGAAGCTGTTTGAAGATCTGCGGGGATTGCGGCAGGGCGTAGAAATGGCCGGGCTGCACGCGGCTGGGCACCAGGTAGTCGCGCGCGCCTTCCGGCGTCGAGCGCGTCATGAAGGGCGTTTCGATTTCCAGAAATCCCTGAGCGTAGAGCGATTGCCGGACGGCGAAAGAGATTTCCGAGCGCAGCACAATGTTGCGCTGCATGTGCGGACGGCGCAGATCGACGTAGCGATACTTCAGGCGCACGTCTTCAGCCACGCCGGCGTCTTCTTCCATGGGGAACGGCGGCGTGCGCGATTCGTTGAGTATCCAGATATTGCCGGCCACTACTTCCACTTCGCCGGTGGCCAGGTTGGGATTCACCGCACCGGCGCCGCGCGGGGTCACCGTGCCTTCCACCGCGATCACGTATTCCGGCCGCACCTGCTCGGCGCGCCCGTGCACGCGCTCGCCGACGTTTTCGTGAAATACCACCTGCGTCAGGCCCCAGCGGTCGCGCAGATCGACGAAGATGACTCCGCCATGGTCGCGCCGGCGATGCACCCAGCCCATGAGCACGACCGCGCGGCCCGCGTCGGCGGCCCGCAGCTCGCCGCAGGTGTGGGTGCGGCGGAGGTCGCCCAAAAAGTCCAATACGACGGAAGTTTCCATAATTCTCGATTTCGTCAGTTGCCGGCGCCGAAACGCGCGGCGATTTCCTCGCGCGTCACCTGCCGCTGCTCGCCGCTCGCCATATCTTTCAGCGCGTAGCGGCCCGCGGCCATTTCCTCTTCGCCCAAGATCAGCGTGAAGCGCGCGCCCAACTTGTTGGCCAGCTCCATGGCGCGCTTCAGTTTCCCCTCGGCCAGTTCCACCGAGATTCCGCCGCGCCGCAAATCGCGCGCCAGCACGGCCGCATGGCGCAGCGCCGGCTCGCCCAGCGGGGCGATGAAGAGGTCCAGCGGCTCGGCGGCTTCGGCGTCCGCCACCGACATGACCAGCCTGTCTTCGCCAATCGAAAAGCCGATGCCCGGCGAGTGGACCTTCGAGCCCAGCGATTCCGCCAGCCCGTCGTAGCGGCCGCCGCCCAGCACCGAGTTCTGCGCGCCCAACGAGCCATGCACCACTTCGAAGGTCGTGCGCATGTAATAATCCAGGCCGCGCACCAGCCGCGGCCGAACCTCGTAGGCGATGCCGCGATCCGTCAGATAATTCTTCACCGCGTCGAAATGCGCGCGGCAGGCGTCGCACAGGCAATCGGCGATGTGCGGCAGCTTGTCGATGATGGGCTGGTCAGCTTCCACTTTGCAATCGAGCACGCGCAGCGGATTGGTATCCGCGCGGCGCTGGCAATCGCCGCACATGGCGTGCGCCACCGATTTCAACTCCTGGCGCAGCCGCTCCACGTACTGCGGCCGGCAATTGGCATCGCCCACGGAATTGATCAGCAGTTGAAACCCGCTCAGGCCCGCGCGCGATAAAAGCTCCGCCACCATCTCGATCACTTCCGCATCCACGGCCGGCGATTCCGACCCCAGCGCCTCGGCGCCGATCTGGAAAAATTGCCGGTAGCGCCCTTTTTGCGGCCGCTCGCGGCGGAACATGGGGCCGATGTAGTACAGCTTCTGCACGCCGGGACGCTGGTCGAGACGGTGCTCGATGTAGGCGCGAATCACCGACGCGGTATTTTCCGGGCGGAGAGTGAGCGAAGTATCGTCGCGATCGACGAAGGTGTACATCTCCTTGGTGACGATGTCGGTATCCACGCCCACGCCGCGCGCGAAAAGCTGGGTTTCCTCGAGGATCGGGGTGCGAATTTCGTGATAGTTATAGGCTCGGAAAACGGCGCGCGCGACCGCTTCCACGCGGTTCCACGCTGCGGTGGCCGGAGGCAGTAAATCCCTGGTTCCTTTGACGGCTTTGATCAAGAGAGTCGGAAGATCCCATGCTAGCATGCGGCGGAGCGGGAACCGCGTTCGAGTGCGGAGCCATGGCGCAGGCACTCCTGATTGAGACGAATCTCCGAACTCCCGATCTCGTGGAATCCGAGTTGAGCCGGATTCTTCACTTGGTCCCTGGAAACTGCGTGTCAGGCTCCAGCCAGAATGAGCGGATCCTTGAAAATATCGCCGGCTGTTTCCAGGTTCGTCAGGGGCTGGTAAAAGGAGCATTTCTTACAGAATTCCGGCACGCCGTTCAAACGCCAGTCCCACAACTGGCGCGCCCGTTCGCCGCTGTAAAGTTCTCCCAGTGAAGATTCCGCCAGATTGCCGAGGTGGAGGCTTTCCGCTTGGTCGAAGTCATCGCACGGGCAGAAGGAAACGTTGCCATCCCAGAACACCTGGCAGCCTAAAATCGGAACCAGGCACTGATCTTTCTTGGCCGGCGTCTCGCGCCATGTGGCATCGGCCGGCAGCGCGGCGCCGATATCAAAAACACCCCAGTTGGAGTAACTGTAGATTGGGGGCTGCACCGTAACGGTTGCTTTGCAGTCGCGATAGGCATCCAGTTCTTCGAGCCACCGGCAAGCTTCCCCCGGCTCGCGGCGAATGAGGAGCCGGAATCCAAACACTACCTCGTTCTTCGCCAACCGGAGAATCCGCTCGATCTCCCTTACCACCCGCTGGTAGGTGTCCCGCCGTGTCATGGTCCGGTACTCGGACTCATTCAACCCGTACACGGAGATGTAAATGCGCCGCAGACGGCTCAGAACATATGCCAGCGCCTCATCGTCCAGCAGATCGGCTATGGCGGCATTGGTGGTGAAAGAAAGGCCGCCGATGGCGGGGAAGTCTTCACACCGCCGCACCCGCTCCACCAGGTGGCGGTCCAAGAGCGCGTCGCCCACCACCGGAGTGAACGACAGGTGCCCGCCCCCCATCGCCGAATAGTCCTTCAAGACCTTGTCGAAAAGCTCCATCGACATGGTCCCCTTGGCGCGGGTCTGCTGGTCGTAGGCGCAGACGATGCAGGAGTTGTTGCACAAGTTCACTGTCTCGCAGAACAACGCGATGGGGCGGAACCCTCCTGGATAGGTCAAGTACTTCCCGATGCGCCGCTTGTTCAGTATCTCGTGGGGAGAAAAAGGAAGGTGCGTATCTGCCGGCGTCCACCAGGGTCTGCGGTCGATATGCACCACCGTGCGAACTACCGGAATGCGCGCCAGGTCGTCCAGCCACATGACATGCTCCTGCACCATGGTGGCCTGGAAGCGGTAGTTCCCAGGCTGCGCCGGCGTCACTACCGTCAACTCATAGCTGCGGCGCGATCGCGCGGGAAGCGGGCGAACCAACTCCGTCCGGAGCCCTTCCCACACACGCACTTCTCCCGTGGCGGCGTCCAGCCAATGGTAGGAAAGATGCAAAGGCCCATTGGGATTACTGTCCAGCTCCACATCGGAGGCGTTGTCGAGGGTAACCCGCACTTCGCAGGGCGCTTCGGTTTCATCCACCGGGCCGAAATGGTCGACGGTAAGAGATAACTGGCGCGCGATATCCGCAGTGATGACTTGCATACCAACGGTGAGGGCGGTTTGGGAAACCGTCACCATTGTAACGCGGCGGTGCGGAGATCTCGCTCGCCCCGCGGGGCGGCAGGAATCGATCGCGCTACCGGGACATGGCCATGCTCACGCCGCCTGACCGGGTCTTTCGCGCCGGTCACTTGCTATGGCGCGCTACGTACAGCAGCAGGGTGAAAATTACCACTGGAATCGCGGCCAACATCAGGTAGAATAGCGCGGTGCGCAGCCAGGGCTTGCGCCGGCGCTTCCAGTCTTTCAATTCGGCGCGGTCGGCTACGCCGACCTGGTCCAGATGCGTCAGGTCCCACGCGAATTCCCGCGCGCGCGCGTAGCGGCTCTTGGGGTCGCGTTCCAGGGCGCGGTAAACCGCTTCCTGCAGCTCCGGGGAGATCTCGGGGACGAGCTGGCGCGGCGGTTCGGGGTTGTTCAGCAGCCGGTCGTTCATGATGGCAAACCCGTTCGGGCCGGAAAAAGGCGTCTTGCCCGTGAGCATCTCGTAAAGAATCACGCCCAGCGAGTAGATATCGCTGCGCGCGTCGCCCCGCTTGCCTTTTACCTGCTCCGGCGAAATGTACTCGGGAGTGCCCATCACCTGCGACAGGTTGGCGAAGGTCAGCCGCCGCGCGCCGGCCCGTCCGGCGATACCGAAATCGATGATCTTGATCCGGTCCCGGTCGTCGATCATGATATTCTCGGGCTTCAGATCGCGATGCACCACGCCATTGCCGTGAATGTACTCCAACGCTTCGGCCACGCCCACCGCGATGCGGATGGCGCGCTCCACCGGCAGCCTCGGGTAGTTGCTCATAATTTCGCGCAACAGCCGGCCGTTCACCCACTCCATCACCATGTACACCCGGCTGCGGTCTTCGTCGCCGAAGACCTTCATCACGCCCGGATGGTCCAGCGTCTTGCCGATTTCCTCCTCGCGGTGGAAGCGGTCGAACAACACCGGGTCACTTTCCATTTCCGGGTGCGGCACCTTGATGGCCACATCGCGGCCGTCGCGCAGGTCCACGCCGCGGAAGATCGAGGCCATGCCGCTGCGCGCCGCGACGCTATCGATCCGGTAATGGTCCAGTTGTTCGCCGGGATGTACGGGAGTCATGCGAGTGGATGGCTGCTACGCCAGTTTGTAAGGCCGTCCGCGGTACATGCCCACCCGTTCCACCTGGGAGACGTGAATGAGCAGCACGCTGACATTATCGCTGCCGTCCCGCTGGTTGGCAAGCTCCACCAGTTCGCGGACGGCGTCCTGCAATGAAACTTTCCGGGTAATAATCGCCCCAATATCGGCGGGCGTGACCGAGCCGTGCAATCCGTCCGAGCACATCAGCAGTGAATCGCCCGGAATCACCTGCCGTTCCGTGGTTTCCACATTGGCCACCAGCGCCATACCCAGGGAACGGCTCAGCACGTTCCGGCTGGATGCCGCGGACGCCTCCAGCCCGCTCAAAAGCCCCATGCGGAACTGCTCGGCGGCCACCGTGTGATCGCGCGTCACCGCCTCCGCGCGCCCGAAACGCACCAGGTAACAGCGCGAATCGCCCACGTGCGAAATCACGGCGCGGTCCGCGCGCACGGCGCACGCCACCAGCGTCGTAGCCATGGGCGTGCTCCCCGGCCGCGTGGCCAGGCCCGCTTCGAAGATCCTGGCGTTGGCCTTCTGCACCAGCCGCGGCAGCAGGGTGAAATGGGAGTCGTCGGGCCTGGCCTGCCGGAAACCGCCCACCACGGTATCCACCGCCATCCGCGACGCCACTTCGCCTTTGTCCTGCCCGCCCACTCCGTCGGCCAGCGCAAACAGCCAGCCCCGGTTTCGGGTCTCCCCCGCGCTCGCCGGCGCGAAGTGCCCCAGGTAGTCTTCGTTGTGGTCTCGTACGCGCCCGCAATCGGAGGCTTGTGCGAATTCGATATTCAGCATTTAAGCGCGGTTGGGCTCCAGCGTGGTGCGCCCCGTCGTCCGGCTCGCGAGACCCAGGGTAGGCTTCATTCCTATTTCGGTGTCGTCAGACATAAATCGTTCGTAAGAAAAGAGTGGATAGCGGTAAGGCTACTGTACGCAGGCGATACATGCCAATAGATAATTTGGATAGGATGGATTTAGAATTCCTTGATAAATTCGGCCGCCACTTGGGCTATCCTCATCGAAGGAGATGGGAGTCCGCGATCCGCGAATGACAACGCGCCTCAGTCTATGAAATTGGCTGGCTTTCTGTTGGCCGTGGCGGGATGGGCGATCGGATTGGCAGCGGTTGTGCTGCTGAACTCGCCCGCGCCGCGAGATGGATTCGCCGCCGCCGGTATGGTGGTGCAATTCCTGGGCCTGGGTTTGGCTGCGCGCACACACCTGGGGAATCGCGGGGGCAATGCATGAGCCCGGCGGGCGGGCCTGCCTATAGCGAAACGACTTCCGCGCTCGCGATCTTCCTCATCTTCCTGGTTCCTCTCGCCGCGGCCGGCGTGGCCCTCATTCATACCGGTCTGACCCGTTCGCGCAGCGCGGCGCAAACCATGTTGGCGTCGCTATCCATCGCCGCCGTGGCCGCCCTGGTTTACGGCGTTTGCGGATTCGCATGGCAGGGAGCGGCGGGCGTACCGGGGCACACAATCCTGGTCGCGGGCAAGACGTGGAGTTGGATCGGAGGGGAGCGTTTCTTTCTGCGCAGCCTGACGGCATCGGGTTCGCCCGCCGGATTGGTGGCTTGCTTCGGCGTGTTTGCGGCCGGTTTGTGCGCTTTGATCCCATTGGGAGCCGGCGCCGACCGCTGGCGGTTGGGCGCCGCGCTGTTTTCCGCCGTATTTCTGGCCGGCGGCGTGTACCCGCTGTTCGGGCACTGGACTTGGGGCGGCGGGTGGTTGGCGGCGCTCGGCGGCAATTACGGCTTGGGCCGTGGCTACGTGGATCTGGCGGGCGCCGGCGCCATTCATGCCCTGGGCGGCATGAGCGCGCTGGCACTGTGCTGGATACTCGGGCCGCGCCGCTCGAAGTATACGTCGGACGGCATGCCGGTGGCCTTGCCCGGCCATAACACCGTACTGGTGCTAGCCGGATGCCTGCTCGCATGGGTGGGATGGTTGGGGCTGAATGGGGCTGGAACATTGTTGTTCGGCGGCGTTTCGGTGAACGCGCTGGCCCTGGTGGGCGTGAATACTACGTTTGCGGCCGCGGCGGCCGCGCTCACCACCGCCGCCGTCACTCGCGTCCGCTTCCGGCGGCCCGACGCCAGCCTGTGCGCCAATGGCTGGGTGGGCGGCCTGGCGGCATCGAGCGGCGGATGCGCATTCTTCAACCCCTTCGCCGCCGTATTCGTGGGTGCCGTGGCCGGTTTGCTGATTCCATTGAGCGTGGAGTGGCTCGACATTTACCTGGAGTTGGACGATCCGGGCGGCGCCATCTCCGTGTACGGCGTGGGCGGATTGTGGGGCGTGCTGGCAACGGGGCTACTGGCCGATATCCCGGGCTCCGGCGACGGGCAGTTTCTGGCGCAACTGATTGGCGTCTCCACGCTGCTCGGTTTCGCCCTGCCGGTTTTCTACGCCTGGCACTGGCTCCTGAATCGCATCTACCCCCAGCGCGTCTCCGACCAGGGCGAACGCCAGGGCATGGACCTGCACGAACTGGGCGCTGGTGCGTATCCCGAATTCGTCATCCATCGCGAGGATTTCAGTCAGCGATAAGGGGTGGGTTTCGTGGTTCGGCCAGGGCTCTACCAGCGGCGCTAATCTGTGTATGTGCGCTACGCTCTTCTGGTTTCGGTTGGCTGCATGACGGTGGTGATTTGTGCAACCGCGGCCGGCAAAGATACGGGCTCGCCCGTCTCCGATGAAGCTTTGCGACTTGCCGCCCTGCGAGCGATTTTCCCCAGGATGCAGGTTTCCGTCGATCAGGGCAAGAGTACTTGCTGGAGACCCAGCATCACGCCTCATTAGAGAAAGTCGAGTTGCTGGATCTGACTGGAGGCGGTGCGGACGAGCTTGTGATCGAGTCGGATGTCGGCGGGGGCGGGGGCGGAAGCATCGGCTTTCGCGTATTCGACTTGGGCCACGGGCGCTTCGAAGAGCTTCTACAGGCGTACTCGGACGTGGAGTATATGGATCAGGAGGGCTATACTCAAGCCCTGGATGTCGCCCGGACTATGCAAAGCCACGGCCAGCGGTTCTGCTTCTCGAAGACGACGCGGTTTGAGAAGGGCGAGTGGTTTAACGCACCGCGTGTCACTCACCCGTGTTATGAGCGCGGCCACGGCGTGGACGCCAAGGAGACGAGTGAGCGAAACAAGAGGCTGGGGCCGCCAGGGACGCGCTAGTTCATGGCGCCACTGCGAGGTCCCTCGGCACGGACTCTCAGCCTGCCGTGTCCGCACCCATGTGGACATTCCTTCGAGGGCGGCGCAAGGGTCCCGAAGAGTCGGGACGCGGCACGCAAGAGTGCGCGCGCCACGAGGCTACTCCTCCCGCAATGCTGTGAGCGGATCCATTTGCGCGGCGGCGCGGGCGGGCAGGTAGGCGGCCAGGGCGGCGACCAGCGTCAGTACGGCGCAGGCGGCGGTTAGGGTCAATGGGTCGTACGGTTTCAGCCCATATAATAAGCTCGCCACCAGCCGCGAGCACGCTGTCACCAATACAGCGCCGATGACGAGACCGGTCACGAGCAGGCTCGCAATATCCCGCAGCACGAGGCGTAGCACCGAACCGCGCGTGGCCCCCATCGCCATGCGGATGCCGATCTCGCCGCGCCGCCGCACTACCGCATACGCCACCACGCCGTATACGCCCACGCTGGCCAGCACCAGCGCCAGCGCCGCGAACCCGGCGGCCAAACCGGCCAGCAAGCGTTCCCGCACGAGCGAGTCTTCCACCTGTGCCGAGAGCAGCCGGAACTCGATCGCGATGCGCGGGTCGGTCTGCTTCGCTACCTCTCTTACGCGCGCGGTCACATCCGCCAGCCTGCCGCTGAATCGCAGCTCATAAGTGCCGGTCACCGGGAAGGGCGCCGGGTTCTGCGCAATCGGCAGGTAGACCGTGGCCGGCGCGGGGTCGCGCAGCCGCCGGTATTTCGCGTTCCGCGCCACTCCCACAATTTCCACCGTGTAGGGACCCCCGGCATTCCTGTCGCGGTAGGTCCTTCCCAGCGGATTCACGACGGGGAAAAGCTCGCGCGCAGCGGTTTCATTGGCGATCGCCACCCTGGGCGAGCCGGCCGTATCCTGCCCGGTAAAGGCGCGGCCGCGCAGCAGGTTCGTGCCGACCGCCCGAAAATATCCGGGCGAGACCAGCCGGCGCCGGCTACCAACACCATCGAGAGAGCGACCTGCGCCGCCACCAGCGTGCGGCTCAAGCTCCAACCGCCGCGCCGCTCTGTCAGCCCGCGGGAATTCCGCTTGAGGGCTTCCTGCGGCGACTGCCGGGTGGTGCGCAGCGCGGGAGCAAGGCCGAACAGCGCGCCCGTCAGCACGGCCACGCCCGCCAGAAATGCCAGTACCCGGAAATCCGGAGTGAGATCGAGAAACGGAAACCGATGCTGCGCGGGAGAGGAGATGGCTCCCACCAGCGCCGCGCTTCCCCATCTCGCGAGCGCTCCGCCTAACACCGCGCCGCCGAGCGAAAGCAGAGCCGAGTCGGTCAGAAGCTGGCGAATCAAACGCCCACGGCCCGCGCCCAATGCCAGGCGCACGGCGATCTCGCGCTGCCGCGCGCCCGACCGCGCCAGCAACTGGTTCGCCAGGTTGGCGCAGGCAATCAGCAACACCAGGCCAACCATTGCCATCAGCATCAGCAACGGCCGCGAGTAGCCCCGGCGAAGCTCGGACAGGCCACGGGCCGCGCTCTCGAGGCCCAGCACCGCGGGCTTGCCGACGGTGTAATGGAAGCCCGCAATGGGGAACAGTTCCGTGCTCCATATCGCCAGCCGCCGGGCGGCCTGTGCAGCGCCGATTCCAGGTTTCAAGCGCCCCACCACGGTTAGCCACTTAAACTCCGGCTCGGTTATCGGGTTGGGAGCAGCGGCGAACTGGCCGGCAAGACCGAGGGGCACCGCGACATCGAACCCTTCGCCCACGTCCAGGCCGAAGAAGCCCGGCGGAGCGACGCCAACGATGGTCAAAGAGCGATGTTCCACGCGAATCGCGCGGCCCACCACGCTCGCGTCGCCGCCGTACCGGCGCCGCCAGAAATCGTACGACAGCACTGCCGCGGGAGCCGAATCCGGCCGGTCGTCCGCTGGGCCGAGGGTGCGGCCGAGGCGCGCCGTAACGCCCAGCGTCCGGAAGTAATCGCCGCTTACGTAAAGTCCGCGCGCGGGAATTTTCTCGCCACCACCCGAAAGGTCGAAGGTTTCGGCGCTATACGCCAACGTGTGAGAGAAAGTATCCTGGCGGTCGCGGAAACGCAGCCAGAGGAGGTAATTGAAGGGCTCCCCGTCGGGGAGGGTCACCTGCAACAGCCGCCGAGGCTCTTCGACGGGCAGAGTCTTCAGCAGCAGGGCGTCGAGCACCGTGAAGATGGCGCAGTTGGCGCCAATACCGAGCGCCAGCGACAGCACCGCCGCCGACGTAAACGCGGGACTCTGGCGCAGAGCGCGCATCCCGTAACGCAAGTCCTGCAATAAGTCTTCGAGCCAGCGCGTGCCGCGCGCATCGCGGCAAGCTTCCCGCACCGAATCGCCGCCGCCGAAATCGAGCCGCGCCCGCCGCCGCGCGTCGGCAGCAGACAGGCCCTGACGCCGGTACTTCTCTTCCTGCGGCTCCAGGTGAAACCGCAGCTCCTCGTCGAGCTCCGCTTCCACCGCGGCACGGCCGAACAAGGCGCGCAGCCGATAGGCCAAGTCACTCCACATCGCCGTGCTTCCCTTTTGCTTCTACAAGGAGTAGCATAGGCCATCTCTTGTCGAACCGCAAGGTGTCGTGGCGGTCGCGGTAAGGACAACTTCACATCTCCCGCCTTCCCTCCATAGCTTTCGAAATCGTCACTTCGTCGGCGAATTCCAAATCGCTGCCCACGGGAACGCCCATGGCGATGCGGGTGACTTTGACGCCCAGCGGTTTGAGCAGCCGGGCCAGATACACGGCAGTGGCCTCACCCTCCACGGTGGGGTTGGTGGCGACGATCACTTCCTCGATCTCGCCCTGGCCGATCCGTTCCACCAGGCCTTTGATGCGCAGCGATTCCGGCCCGATGCCGCGCAGCGGCGACAACGCGCCCTGCAGTACGTGATAGCGGCCCCGATACTCGCGCGTGGTCTCGATGCCGATGATGTTATAGGCCTCTTCCACCACGCAAACGGTTTTGGGGTCGCGATTCGGATCGGCGCAATACGAACAGACGTCGCCATCGGAGATGTTATTGCACTCGCTGCAGAGACCGAGCTTCTCCTTGACGTCGAGGATCGCCTGAGCGAGGCGCGCGGCATCGTCCTTCGACGCGCGCAGCACGTGGAACGCGAGGCGCTGCGCGGATTTCTGTCCGATTCCGGGCAGGCGTTTGAATTCGGTGATGAGGCGGGCGAGCGGTTCGGCGAAATCGGGCATGACGCTGGCAGTCTAGAGCAAGCCCGGCGGCAAACCCATGCCGCCCAGCATCCCGCCCATTTTCTGCTGGATCTCGGCGTCGACTTTCTTGACGGCCTCGTTGGCGGCGGCCACGATCATATCTTGCAGCATCTCGACATCGCCGGCGACTTCGGGGTCGATCTTGACGCTGAGCATGTTCTTCTGTCCGTCCATGCCCACCGTAACCATGCCGCCGCCGGCGGTGGCCTCCACCTTGATCAGGGCGATCTCCTGCTGCATCTTCTCCTGCATCTGCTGCGCCTGGCGCATCATCTGCTGCATATTGCCGGGTAGTTTCACGGATTTCACTCCTTGAGGTTCCGAATGGTGCGGATCTCGCCGCCGAATACTTCGCGGAAGCGCTGCACTTCGGGATTGGTTAGGGCGCGCCGGGTGGCGTCATCGGCGGCGCCGCTGGACGGCGCCGGTATGGGCGCGGCAGCCCCGCCCGGCTCGCCGGCGCTGAACTTAACGTTCAGGGGGCGGCCAAATACCTGGCGCACGGCTTCGTTGAAGCCGCGGTCGTTGAAGTAGAGAGCGTAGGACTTGGCCGCCGCGACATTGAGGTCGCTGCCGGAAACGCTGACGGCAGCGTTTTCCACGGCGTCGGCCAAGTGGGTCAAACCGGCCGCCGTCAGGTGCGCGTGCAGGCGCGTCCGGGCGTCGCCCGCTGCTTCGGGAGCGCGCGCCGGCGCTTCCACGGAGAGCGGGGCGAGAGCGTTGGCGCCGGAGGATTGCGGCTCGGGCGGGCGCGATGCGGCCTTCTTAGCGCGATCCAGATCGAATGGCGACAGCGCGCCGCGTACCGGTGCAGGCGGAGCGGATGTCGGCGGAGGCGCGGTTGCGGACGGACGCGGCGCTTGCGGCACCCGAGCGGCGGGTTCGGAAGACGCCAAGCCGGCCAGGGCGTCCTCAATCTTGATGAGCCTGCCCGCGTGGACCAGGCGCACCAGCCCGATTTCCAGATGGAAGCGCGGCTGCAGGGAGAATTGCAGGTCGCGGAAGAGGTCGAGCGAAAGCTGCAAATAGCGGGTCAGGTCTTCCTCGGAGAATTGAGCGGCAATTTCCGCCATCCGTTCCCGTTCCGAGGGGGACGCAGCCACCAGGCGCGTATCCGAGCCGGCGATGCGCGTCACCAGCAGGTTGCGGAAGTAGCGCGACAACTCGCGGCTGAAATGCTGGAGGTTTTGTCCCGAACGCTCCAGATCGTCGACCACGTCGAGCATGCGGCGGGGGTCGGAGGCGACGAGCGCCTGGGAAACCTTGGCCAGGGAATCGATCGAAAACGCGCCCAGCAGCGCGCGCACCTCGGCGGCGACGAGCTTGGAGCCGCAGCAGGCGATGGCCTGATCGAGCGCGGAGAGGGAATCGCGCACGCTGCCTTCGCCCGCCACGGCCAGCACGGCGAGGGCTTCGGCATCGGCTTCAATGCCTTCCTGGGAACAGATCCACGCCATACGCGAGGTCAGATCGTCGAAGTCCACCGAGCGAAAACTGAAATGCTGACAGCGCGAGGCGATGGTGGCGGGAATCTTCTGGGCTTCGGTGGTACACAGCACGAACACAGCCCACTCGGGCGGTTCTTCGATGGTTTTGAGCAGCGCGTTGAAGGCTTCGTTGGTGATCTGGTGCGCCTCGTCGACGATGAAGATCTTGTAGCGGTCGCGAGCCGGCTGGTAGCGCACGTTTTCGCGCAGTTCGCGCATTTCATTGATGCCGCGGTTGGAAGCCGCGTCGATTTCGATGACGTCGGGCGAACCGCCGGCGGCGATTTCCTTGCAACTGGCACAAATTCCGCAAGGCGCAGCGGTGGGTCCTTCGATACAGTTCAGGCAGCGGGCCAGAATCCGCGCAATGGTGGTTTTGCCGGTGCCGCGCTGGCCCGAAAAAATGTAGCCGTGCGCGATCCGTTTCTGCGCGATAGCATTTGCCAGGGTGGTCTTGACGTGCTCCTGGTTGACCACATCATGGAAGGTTTGCGGCCGGTATTTTCGAGCGATTACCTGATACATGGGGCGGGTTTATCTGCCAGGCCCCGGGTAATCCGCGGCACACGAACCGCACCGCTACCGTTGCTTCCTTCCGGACCTGGCGGGGTTTGCAGCCGTCCATTGCACGGAGCCCGAGACCTGACAAGACCTTATCGTAGCATGGGGACAATCCGGGTCTGCCGGGCGATGACAGGCCACAAAAAGCGATGGTCTGTCCTACCGAGTCCCACTCAGGCGGGTATGCGCTTTCCGCCATTGCCGGCTGTTTGCGTTTGGGTAAAGTCGCCGATGGAGGCAATCAGCAATTGCGGATCGGGCAGACATTGGAAGATAGACCAACGAGCCGCAATCGGGAGCAGAATGGCCCTCTTCGCGCTGGAAACGGTATGTTCCAACGGTTCGTCGACCAGGCGGGCAATCTCGCCCCGGACAATCTCCACCCTACCTCGCCGCTCGAGCACGGCGGCCAGGGTCGGGCCGGTCCAGCGGAAAAGCGGATCGGCTTCCGGCAGCCGCTGGCGGAGAAAGTCGGCGTAGTGGCGCAGGACGTCATCACCCACTTCGTATCCGAATCGCAGGCTGATGGTTTGGACGCGATCCACACAAAACATGGCCACAAAATGATCGGCCGGGCTTTGGCACGCACGCTCGATTGCCTCCTCCGCCGTCTTGCGCGGAGCCAATCCGGTCACGGGATCGTTCCGGTTCGCCTGCGATTCCCCTTGCGCCCGATCGAGCTGCCGGCTGAGGCTCTCCACGGCTTTCTCGGTCTGGGCGCGCTGTCGTTCGGTCTCGGTGCGAATCGCCCCCAGGCATTCCGACAGGCGCTGCCGTACCTGCCGCACGTCCTCCAGCACACTGGCCGAAACCAGGTTCTCCTCGATTTCACGCAGGTGCGACGCATTCTCTTTCCCGGCAGCCGCCAGCGTACTGATCGCCGACATAAGCATTCGAGCCATGGCCCGGAATTCCGCCCCGGGCATTTGCAGATACTCGACTGTACGCTGGTTATAGTCGTCCAACATCTTCAGCGCCGCCCCTGCCAGGCCGATCACGTCGGCGGCGGGCATCTCCTCGTCAAAGTGCGCGGCCAGGGCGTTCAAGCTGTCGCAGAAACGCGTGTATTCTGTGGGTCGCCCTTCGACGGCGTGCAGGCCCATGCCCTGCAACAGCAAGCCCACCGCGCGGCGAAGTACGGCTTCCCGGTTGGGATCGTATTGAAGATAGTCCTTGAGTGAAATCACGCTCTCTAAACACGACAGCCTTTGGCAAAAGGGCGATCGGCCTTACAGACTTAAGGATCGGCCGGGAGCCGGAGAAACTTTAGCGGTGATCTCCCCCGGCGCCGCGGGCTTTACCAAACTACTTGACGGTATCGCCGGCTCGCAGAAGTGCCTGCCGCCAGTGTCCTGCCGGAGATTACCCGCGGGTAGTCGGGCAGCGTTTACCGATATGCCGCTCCGGTCGGATCGCGGCCCACGCGGAAATAGCGGGCACCGGCCCGCTACCCCATCGCCCCTTCCATTTCCGCCGCATCCACGGTCGCCGTCCCAAGCTTCCCTACCACAATTCCGCTAGCCAGGTTGGCGAGCTCGGCAGCTTCCCGCGGGTCGGCGCCGGCGCACAACCCCAGCGTCAAAAGGGCCATCGCCGTATCCCCGGCGCCGGAAACGTCGAAGACAGCCTGGGCGCACGCGGGCACGTGGTAGCACGCCTCGCCCGCGCGGAACAGCATCATCCCCTGTTCTCCCAGCGTGATCACCAGGTTTTGCGGTTGCCAGCGTTCCAGCAGGCGGTTCCCGGCTTCCAGCAAGGCCAGGTCGCGCTCGACCGGTTCCACCGGGTCCGAAGGCGGCAGGCCGGCGGCGCGGAACGCCTCGCTCCGGTTCGGTTTGACGGCGGTAGCGCCTTTCCATTCGAGCGCGGGATGCGGATGCGGGTCCACCGTCAGAATCTTGCCGTGATGTCGCGCCGCCGCCAGAATCTCGTCCGCCAGGGCCTGGGTGACAAAACCCTTGTCGTAATCCGACACCACTATCCCATCCACTTCGCCGGCCGCGCGCCCCAGCGACTCGATCGCCCGCTCCAGGCACGGCCCTTCGGCGGATATGCGGCAGTCCCGATCCACCCGCACCACCTGCTGGTGGCGCGCGATGATGCGGGTCTTCACGATGGTGGAGTACATCTTATCCTGAATCACTCCGGCCGTGTCCATGCCGGAGTCTTTCAGCAGCGCCAGCAGCCTGTCGCCAGCCTGATCCTCCCCGGCCGCTCCCAGCACCGCCACGTGGCTGGTGAATTCGCGCAGGTTCCGCGCCACATTGGCCGCTCCGCCCGGATAGTAGGATTCCGAAGTCACGTCCACCACCGGCACCGGAGCCTCGGGCGAGATTCGGGATACCTTCCCCCAAATGAACTCGTCCAGCATCAGATCCCCCACCACCAGCAGGCGCAGGTCTCGGAATCGGGCGGCGATTTCGCCAAATCGTTTCTTGTCCATTCTCACGGCTTCCCCAGCGAGCAGAGCGGATCTCCCAACAACACTCCCTGCCAGCTCAAAAACGCGATCGACATGTAATAGCTCTCGGCCAGGTTTCGCCCTTGGTAATAGGCCGGCAGCAGGTAATCCGGCCGCGCGCAGCCTCCCAGGTACGGCTCATACGTATTGCCGGTAACGGCGGTCGCGCCTTCGGAAATATAATCCGCGCTCAGGCTCTGCGGCGTGCCCGCGAAAAAGTGCGCCCGGTCCTCCCAGGTGGTCGGCAGCCATCCCGCCGGCGGCCGCTGGAAGGTGCGCGCATTGGTCGAAACATATTCGGTAGCCACCGCGCCCGCGAGCCAGGAGTAGCCCAGCAGGCGCGCGATCCGCCCGTCGTTCGTTCCCCAACTGGCATAGCCGATAACATCTTTAACATGTAGCGGCTGGCCGGTGGTTTCGTCCAGCAACACCCGGTCGCGCGGCAGCAGCATGGCGGCGTTGCGCAGCCAGTTGTTTCCCTCGGCGCTATTGGGACCGCTCAGGTCGATCACGAACTTTCCCCGGTTGCGTGCCGCCAGCGCGCGGTCGATCATCGCCTTAACGTCCTCTACCGAGAACGCCGCCAGGCGGGTCACCATGTAGATGGGCACGCCGGGATGGCGAAACGGCATATCGCGCTTCATGAAGAACGGGTTCCTGACCCCTCCAGCGCGCCCCACTTCGGCCCCGTGCATCTTGTCGTAAAGCAGGCTCAGCTCGGAATCCACCGAAGCGTGCTCGGCCGTCTGAATCGACCCGCCGCTCCCATCCACCTTCAACGGCACGCCCTTGGTCAGCACGATGTACAGGATTTTCTCCTCCAGTCCGCCCTCCTGGAGGCAGCGGGCAATCGGCTCTTCCACCTCGCGCACATAAGTCCCCCATTGGATTTCTTCGTCCGAGGTAGTATCCAGGTAACATACGTTGTTCACCGGCACCGCCCGGCGAGGCCGGTAGTAATTGCCGATCGCCCGCGACTCGCCGTCGCGGCGGTTCACCACCACCAGCACGTTCGCCCCGCTTTGCGCCAATAGCCCCGAGACCGCCAAAAACATCCACAGCCAGAAGCCCGGGTTGACCAAACCAGCGCCCACCATCTCAGATTATCAGCACCCTGTGGCAAAGAACGCGGCGCAGCCATTCCTGGCTGCAAGGGCCGGGATTCGTCTCGGCGTTCTCCCCGGCCGTGGGTTCTCGGGCTCTAACCCTCCCCGTGCTAATCCTCAATTAGGCTGTGAACCATCACCCGGAGTCAGAGCCGCGACGGTAAAGGAGCGGTCCGGCCCGCGCAATCGAACGTTGCGCCAAGTTGAAGAGACAGTGCAATGTGATGAGTCGGTTGATGTAGGATGCGGTCGCCAGCGGCGGCATTGGCGCGAGAGCCCGGCGTCCGCCGCAAGCGGCTCTACCAGTGGAGAGACGAGGCGGCTGGCGGCCGGCAACTCACTGCGTATACATTCTTGCGTTAAGAGCCGCTTTGCCGGCGAACGGGCTTCCCGACAGTTCGAAGGTTCCGTTGCGGCGCGTCAGGTCAACTTTTCGAAGCGTCTCATCGGAGGGAAGACACACGAGTCCGTGCGCCGCATTGGCGTTACTTGAAAAAACCACCACATCGAGCTTCGACCAATCCATCGCAATGGTCGACTGCGCCAGCTCGATTTCGGGAATTGCCGCGCCGTCACGGACCAGCATCACCACGGGAATCCGGCCTGCCTCGATTTTATGCCAGCCGCCCGGGTAGGACTTATGGCTCTGGTAGTCGATCCACTGGCCTTGAGGCAAATAGACGTTGCGGCCCGTGGTTCCCGATTCCATCAGGGGCGCGACCAGAATGTCGGAACCGAACAGGTACTCGTCATCCACCTCCCAAGCGCCGGGGTCGTCCGGATATTCGATGAACAGCGCACGCACCATGGGCAGGCCGCGCTCGCTGGAGTCCTTGGCTTGCGCATACACATAGGGCATGAGCCGGTATTTCAACTCTACAGCGCGCCGGAAATCCTCCATGAACGCGGGACTGAAGAACCAGGGCTCTTTGGGCGGCCTGCCATGGCTACGGCTGTGTGAAGACAACATACCGAACGGCATCCAGCGGCGGTACAACTCTTCCGGAGTCTTCAGTGCGAACCCGCCGATGTCGTGGCTCCAGAAGGTAAAGCCGCTCAATCCCAGGGACAATCCGCCGCGCAGCGTAGCCGCCATGGCAGTATCCGTATTTCCGGCGTCGCCCCCCCAGTGGATGGGATAGCGCTGGCTACCGGCCCATGCGCTGCGGGCCCAGATGATGTTATCGCCGGTGGTTTCGCGGGTGATATCGGCGACCGCTTTGTTATAGCGGAGCGGGTAGAGGTTGTGCTCATAGAACCCGGTGAGCCCGGACGCATATACTCCCGTCATAGGCGCCGATTCGCCGAAATCCACCTTAATCGCGGCCGCCCCCATACGCAGCAATTCGGAGAGCTTACGCCGATACCACTCCACCGCGGCGGGGTTCGAGAAGTCGAGGATAGCATCCTCGAAAGCCACATTGCCTTTGCCATCCCGCACGGACAATCCGTTCTTCACCAGCTCGGGGAATACCGAATTGACGGGTGAAAAATATGGCACCTGCCAGAGGGAGACGTGAAAGCCGTCGCGCTTGAGATCGGCGAATAGCTTTCCGGGGTCGGGGAAGCGTTCGGCGGCGAATTTCAGGTCGTTGCCGCGCTTGAGATCGTACCAGCCGCTATCGATGTGGATCACATCGGCCGGAATGCGGTTTTGCCGCAGCTTGGCCGCCACCTCGCGCACCTCGGCGTCGGATTCGTACGCCAGGCGGCTCATCCAGAAGCCGAACGACCACAACGGCGGCATCGGCGGCCGGCCGGTTAGCGCGGTGTACTCGCCCAGGATTTCCTTCGGCGATCCGAAGAAGAAAAAAAGGTCCAGTTGATCGTCGCCCAGCATGAGCGAAGAGAGGCCGCCAAATCCCGAGCCAAGGTCGAAGGTGGCGGGCGCCGTGGTGTGGACGAACATTCCGTATCCGCGGCTGCTCAGAAAGAACGGGATGGGCTTGTACATCCGCGAGGTCTCGACGCCGTTAGCGTTGTTCACCCATAGCACCATTTTCTGGCCGCGCTTATCCAGCCGGGTGAAGGATTCGCCGCACCCGAACAGCTTTTCGCCGGGCGCCAACGTGAACACGGCCGCCAGGCTCTGGGAGTAATCGGATGGCCGCCGGATGAAACCAAACGGAAGCACGGGGTCAATGGAGTTTTCGTTATCCGACGAATGGTCGGTTTTGGTAAGAAGAGTTCCCTGGGGGTCCCGGAACTCGACGTGCCAGGGTTTTTCGAGCACGGTTACCGAGCCCGCTGTGTTGGTGTAGCGATAGCCCCCCTCCACGCGCGAGAGTTTCCAGGAAGTGTCGCGCGGGGGCTCACCGACCAGCATGAGCGAGGGCTCCAGGTTCTTCATCGCCGTCTTGGTTTGGATGCGGATGCGCACGGTGCGCGAGGTGATGAATTCGAGCGAAAACGGGAGCGTGGGATTGACCTGGTATTCCTTTTCGGAAATGGTGATGCCGGCGAACGGCCGCCAGACGTTTTCCATGTTGTCGAACGACATGCGCGGGTAGATCCGATTGCGCAGCCAGGCGATTTCACCTCGCCCCGTGCCGGGGTCGAAGCGCGTCAGCCGATCGGCCAGAAAATATTCGTTCGAATTGCTGCGGAAGTCGCTACTCACATCCACCAGGTCGTTCAGCAATCCGGGGGGCTGATTGGCTGAAGCCGCGCACCCAATGCGCGCCGCCACCAGCGCCATGACAACCCAAACGGCAAGCCGCAAGCCGGCGCCATTGTGGAGCATCGTTTCTTCTCCTCGGTCCATGTTGGATCTTCTGGCTCAGACGGAGACTTTTCCATCCGGGCCCAGCCTGGCCTGGCACTGCTTCTGGAAGGCGATGTTCGCCAGGTGAGGGCCGCAGACCGCACTGGCGCCCACTTCCACAGGGGCTGCGGGTTGCTGGCGGGATTTCATGCAGTCCAGGAAATTCCGCACGTGCGGCTCGACGAACAGGCCTTCCTTCACTACCTGGGCCGGCTCCCGGTTCTTGGTTTCCCTCCAAGGCTCGCGGTATAGGAGGAAGCCTTCGTCGTCGATGACCAGAGTGCCTTCGTCGCCCCGGAACGTGAGCGACCAGCCGTTCTGGTAAGAGTTGCAGTAATCGAGGGTCCACTGGACCATGTGCTGGGGATACTCGAAGACCGCGGAGAAGACGTCCGGCGCTTCGGCGCCCGCGGACTTCTGAACCTGCCCGAAACATACGGCCGAGAGGGGATGGCTGGTGTTGGTGAGCCACTGGGTGACGTCCATGAGGTGGGTGCCCTGGTCCGTCATGTTGCCGCCCGAATAATCCCAGAACAAGCGCCAACTGCGGAAGCGCATCGGTTCGAGATTGCGCTCGGCGGCGGGGCCGAGGAAGCGCTTCCAATCGAGTTTGCCCTCCAGCGGCGAATTGTTCAGGGGCTTGGATACGTTCCAGTTCCACATGGGGCTGACCAGCGAGATCCTGCCGAGCGCGCCGCCATCGATAAGGGCCTTGGCGCGGCTGATGAGCGGGGCGGTGCGGCGCTGCATCCCGATCTGGACGATACGGTCGGTTTGGCGCACGGCCTCGACCATGAGCCGGCTCTCTTCGAGCGAGTGCGACATGGGTTTTTCGAGGTAGACGTCCTTGCCGGCTGCGAGCGCGGCCAGCAGGTTGGGACGATGCTGGTGGTCGGGCGTGGCGATCAGGACGCAATCGACGCCCTTTAGCGCGAGCAGTTCATTGGAGTCCACGAGAGTCCTGGCTTGGGGCGCATCCTTGCGGGCCAAGTCCAGATGCGGCTGGTAGACGTCGCAGAGCGCCACGCACTCGGCTCCGAGCTTCTGAAACAGCGCGCTGACGTAGCGCCCGCGGCCGCCGGTGCCGATGACGCCGTAGGCGGGGCGATCATTGGCGCCCCAGGCTTTGGCCGGAACGAACAAGGGGGCCGCGGCCAAGGCGCCGGCCAGGAATCCCCTGCGATCTGTTTTCATCTGTACACCATCTCTTTCCATTGTGCGCATCGTCTTTCAAGCACGAAGGATGCCGCGCAAGTTACGCAAGCTTGCTTCGAGATCCTCGCACTGCTGCTCACCGGGGTTTTTGCCCGGGGTGGGCGGAGCCGCAGGCGACGGCTTCCCCTTCGCGGCTATGGCCAGGAAGCGGCTGAATTCCCAGGCGGGCATCTTGGGGTAGGCGTCCCAAAACTGGTGATCGTAGATCGCGGCTATCTGGGGCTTCGGCGACACGATGTTTTCGACTGAAACGACCAGGTCGGGACGCATCTGGCGGAACTTCCGGATCCAGGCAGCGATATCGACATTGCCGTCTCCGATGCGCACCCAGCGGGTAGCGATGCCTTCCGGCTCGAGCCACACGGCGGTGTCGCGGATGTGGGTGGTGGCGGCATAGGGCGCGAGGGTTTCGAGCGTAAGGTGCGGGTCTTCGAGGTTGTAAGGTGGATTGCCGGAGTCCAGACATACATAGAGAACGCCTTTGCCTGCCTCTTCGACAAGCGTCTTGAGCTCGCGCGCCTGGAAATCGCCGCCATGGTTTTCCATGGCCAGCTTGACCCCCGAATCGAGGATGCGGGAACGCGCATTTCGGAGGACGCCGAGCACGTTCTCCATATGGGCCTCAATGGGCATGGCCTTGGTGCGCTCACCCGCCCCGCCGAGAATGCACCGCACCACCTCCGCGCCGATGATGCGCGCGGCATTAAGTATACGCGCGATCTGGACCTCGGGAGTGCCGAGACTGGCGTTGTACTCCCTCGCCGAGGCGCAGATAGACCCCATCGACAGCTCGACTTCGACGCCCAGTCCGGCCGCGTGCGCCTTCACCCGCTTGAGGGCCGCTTCGTCGGCGAGCATTGCGCTCAGCTCGCGCACCGTGGAGAGGTGCGCGAGCTGAACGCCGAGCTTATGGAGGTAGTCCAGGTACTGAAATGGCGTCCAGTTATTCAAACGGATGCTGTACAGATCGACGCCGATCTGCACTGGACCGCCTTGCGCCGGTGCGGAGGGCTGCCAGGCGGCGGCCCCCGCAGCGGCCAGGAAACCTCTTCTGCTCATGTGCATTCGCAGCCTCGTGCGGCTCGGTTTCGGTCAGAACGACAGCTTCAACGCCATCTGCATGATCCTAGACGGATAGGTGGCGCTGATGACGCCCGCGCTGGAGGAACCGATACTGGCACTCGGATTGTTGAAATTGGTGTGGTTGAACGTATTGAACATCTCCGCCCGGAAGATGAGCTTGAACCGCTCCTTGATTGGGAAATTGCGGTGAATGCCCAGGTCGAAATTGAAGTAGCCCGGTCCAACCAGGATGCCGGTGCCCGCGTCTCCCCACGTATACTGCGCCGGAATGGAAAACGCGGCGGTGTTGAACCAATGGGTGATGGTGCGCTGGTCCGACGGCAGGTTGCCGGGGCCGTTGAGGTTTGGCCGCTCCGTGGGAGAGACGTTGACGCTGGCGCCGGTCAGCACGTTGGAAACGGAGGTGGCCATCGAGGGCCCGAAGTGCATGCCCGTGTACATGGTCCAGATGCCGGAAACGTCCCAATTCCCGATGAGGTAGGACGCAGGCCCCTTCTGCACGAACTGGCGGCCGGTGCCGAACGGCAGTTCGTAAACGTGGTTGATCACCACCATCTGCCGCCGGTCCTCGGGCAGATCGCCCCACTCGCAGGCGTAGCACAGGCTGTTCTGAGGCCTGGTGGAACTGCCCGGTCCATTGGTCTGGCCCATGTTGTGGGACCAGGTCCAGGCGAGAGTCCCCGTCAATCCTCGGCTGTACCGTTTGTTGGCTTTCACCTCCAGGGCATTGTATTTCGCCATCCCCCAGTTGGTCCGGAAATCGATGTCTCCCAGCACCGGATTGATGGAGTAGAGCGGCCGCCGGGGGCCCAGCGCTCCGGGGCCGGGCAGAGCCTGGTTCCCGACTACCGAATTGGTCATATCCTCGGTCAACGTGCGCACGTAGCCGACGTCCAGCAGGAAGTTGGGGAGCAGTTGCCGCTGCACCCCAGCGTTCATCTGCAACGAGCGGTTCAGCTTCATGTGGGGATTGTAGTCGTAGTACAGGCCGATCAACTGCGTCGGGTCGCTGAGGTTGGGTATGACGGGAAGGGGAATGCCCTGCGAGAGGAGCAGGCCGGGCGCGCCGTTCTGGTCGTACGTGAACTGCTGGATCACGTTCATGGGCGGATTCGATTCGAGCATCTTGCCGGCGTTGAAACCCTCGAAATACGACATGCCGAAGCCGGCGCGGAACACCGTCTTTCCATCCTTGGTAAGTTGTTGAGCGATGCCCAGCCGGGGCGCGAAGTCGTGCTTGTCCAGGCACACCAGGGAGCGGCCGCAATCGCCGTTCAAGTTCTGACTGGAGGTGCCGGCAACGGCGAACTGGCCGGTGACGGCGCTGATGTCGGCCCACCGGTTGTGAGCCTCATAGGGAGGCGCCTGAAGCTCCCATCGCAGTCCATAGTTGATCGTCAGCCGGTTATTCACGCGCCAGGAGTCTTCGGCGAAGGCCGCTCCTTCCCAAATGCGCATGCCGAAGACGCCAAACTCTTCGCTGCGCACGACGACGGTGCTGGCGCCGAGGGCGAAATCCGCCAGGGCCGATGCCGCCGAACTGGTCCCTATCTGGCGCGTGAACTGCCCTCCGAAGCTGTACTGGCCCTCCGGAGCGGTCGTCGTGTGCCCGTCGAAGCGGTGGCGGGTGTACCCGCCCCCGAATTTCATCGTGTGGCGGCCCTTCACCACGGTGAGGATGTCTTCGAACGGGATGGAAACCGAATGCGTAAACTCGGGATAGGAGTTGCTGTCGCCGATGGCCGTGTACGCGCTGACAGACAGATAGGGGATGCCTTGGTTGTAATTGCTGATGTCGATGTTGGGTATCCCCAGGCTGGCGGCAGTGCTGTGCCCAGTCTCGCTGTTGAAGATATTCAGCCAATCGCGCACAACGCCGAAATGAAACTCGTCCACCATGGTGGGGCTGATCACCTTGGTGAAGTTCCCGGTAACCGACCAGTTGGCCGTGCTGCTGGGGCCGCCGTTGCTACCTGTCTGGAGATATTCCCCCACATTGACGCCACTGGTGTTGGGCCCCACGGGCAACACCCCCGCTGCATAGCCCACCGCATTGTCGTAGCTGTACTTGAGGAAGAGCCGGTCGGCCTTGCCGATGTTCTGGTCCACCCGGATATCGTACTGGTCGTCCCGCTGCGAGCCATCGGGGCTGAAGACAAAATTGTTGGCCGCGCTCGCGTTGGTGGGCACCGGCAGCAACCCGACGATCTTGCCGGCCGCGGGGTCCAGGAACTGGCTGGGAATGATGTTGCCCGCAAACGGCACCCGAACCGTGGTGCCACCGGCACCCACGGTGGTCTGGTAGGGGTTGTAAATGGTTGTCGGGAACTGACTGAAATTGCCGGTCTGGATCATTTGCTGCTGCGCCAGCGAGGGGATGGTGTCCACCTGGGTGGTGGGTTGGATAAGGCGGATTCCCGCGTAATCGGCGAAGATGAAGGTCTTGTCCTTGCGGATGGGCGCGCCGATGGTGCCGCCGAATTCGTTGCGCCGGTAAGGCGCCTTGGGCTGGCCCGCCTTGTTGCTGAAGAACGTGTTGGCGTCGGTGGCATTGTTGCGGAGATATTCGTAGGCGCTCCCGTGAAGCTGGTTGGTGCCGGATTTGGTCAGTACGATGGTCACGCCGCCGGCCGAGTTGCCGTACTGCGCGGAGTAGTCGTTGCCCATGATGCGGGTTTCCTGGATCGCCTCGACCGGCGGATTCATCACCAGGGTGCTGATCCAGAGCTGGCGATCATACAGCCCGTCAATCAGGTACGAGTTGTCGTTGGCCGTGGCACCGTTCATGCTGATGGCGTTATTGGCTCGCATGGTGTAGCCCGTGAGAGAGGCCGCCATACCGGGGGTCGAGGGCGAAGCGCCCGCGGTGAGTTGCAGCAAGTTGGTGAAGGAGCGCTCGTTCAAGGGCATCTCCATGGTCTGGATGCTGTCAATGAGCGTGGAGACGGTCGCGGTCTGGGACTGCACCAGCGCCGCCTCGGCTTGCACCTCGACAGTCTGCTGGACGTCGCCGAGGGAGAGCTGCAAATTCACCGTGATGGTGTCCGCGGCGGTCAGGTCCAGACCGGAACGGACGAGTTTTTGAAACCCGGCGTGCTCGGCAGTCACGCTGATGCGTCCCGTGGGGAATGAATCGGCCACGAACTGGCCGTTATCGTTGGTGGCGATGGTGCGCGCAAACTGCGTGCCGTCGTTGACGACGGTCACCGCCGCTCCAGGAACCACGGCGCCGCCCTGATCGGTTACCGTGCCGACGACGTTGCCCAGAGCCTGAGCGGAAAGGTGCAGTGCCGCGTACAGCAATACGACGGCACAAGAAGCCGCGCTTCTTCCAGACATTAGACTTCCTCTCTTTCGACGCCATAGCGTGTCACGATGCCGCCGCAGCGTCAAGTAAACTCAGGACAACGGGCAGTAACAGACCTAGTCATTATCTGGATCCGGCGCCGATCAACGGTTAGTCTTTGCAATAACTTGCCAAGGATGATCGAGCGGTTCCGCGGTTCGGGATGGTGGGGGATAGTGCTAGAATATCTAAACGTCCATGGCAGTCAACCAGGATGATGAAGCCGCCCGTGCTGAGATTCAGCGTGTATTGCTCAGCAAGACGTTCGAGACTTCCGAGACTCACCGCCGCCTTCTGACGTACCTTTCCGAGAAATCCCTCGCGGGTCAGGCCGACCACCTGAAGGAATACACGATCGGCCTGGAAGCCTTCGGGAAATCTCCGCACTACGATCCGCAAGAGGACTCGATCGTACGGAACCAGGCAAGCCGTCTGCGGCTGAAGCTGCTGGAATACTACCGGGACGAAGGGCGTAGCGACCCGATTATGGTGGATTTGCCAAAGGGCGGATTCCGGCTGACGTTCCAATCCGCGGCTCAGGCGCCGCCCGCTGCCGTTCCGGTTCCGGCACAGCCGCCCAATGGCGTGGAAGCGACCAGACGGAAGCCGGCGCCGCGCAGTTCCCTGCCCTGGGTGCTGGCGGCGATTCTGGCGGCGGCTTGCGCCGTCCTTGGATACCGTCTGTTAGAGGGCCAGCGCAATCCGGAGCAGTTCGCGCGAGTACCATGGCCATTGTCTCGAATAGTGAACGGCCGCCAGCCACCCGTGATTGTGCTGGATGATTCCAAACTGGCGGTGCTCCGGTATCTGATCGATGGGCACCATTCGCTTCAGGAATATCTCAGCAAGGATTATCCGCGGGCGTTCCTGCCCCCGGATTCGACCGCGCGCGAATCGAAGATGCTGGACTATTTGAGTTCGTCCACATTGGTTTCCTATGCCGACGTGGCCAACGTGAAGATACTGACCGCGCTGGCCGGCCCGCTCGGCGCGAACTTCGTCATCCGTTTCGCCCGGGACTTTCGGTCACGCGACCTGCGGGACGGGAACTACGTATTCCTGGGTAGCCCGATTGTGAACCCGTGGGTCACTCTCTTTGAAGGTTCCCTGAATTTCAAGGAAGACGACGAAATGGTGAACCGGGGCGAGAAGTACTTCTTCAACAAAAACCCTCAACCGGGCGAGGAGGCGCGGTATCGTTGGAGCCCCACCGTCGGGACCAGTTACGCCACCATCGTCCTGTTACCGAATGAGGCCCGCACGGGCAATGTTCTGATCCTGCAAGGTCTGGACCAGGCGGGCACCGAGGCCGGCGGCATGGTCCTTGCGACAGTGGAATCGCGGAGAAAGCTCCGGGATACGTTACTCAAGGTAACGGCCCATCCGGAAGATGTCTGGTTCGAGGCGTTAATCCGGGCGGAATCGATCGCGGGTGCGCCCCGCAGCACGGACATCATCGCAGTACGCCTGATCAAGTAGCATAGCGCCGGTGGATGCAGATGCCGCCGATGTACAGTTGCTCGACAGCGAGGGACGAGAGCAAGCTGCCGAATAACCAAAACAATCCGCTGGTTTCCAGCGAGGTCCCCAAGCAGGCCTCGCAAGGCGCCCAGAAAGCAGCGGCACCTTTGGTCGCGGCTCGGTTAGCTTTTTAGGTACTTGGCGAAGAAGTCCAAGGTCCGTTTCCAGGCGAGCTTGGCGGCAGCTTCATCGTAGCGGGGGGTGGTGTCGTTATGGAAACCGTGGTTGGCGCCCTCGTAGACGTAACCGGCATAGGTCACGTGGTTGGCCTTCAACGCGGCTTCATAAGCCGGCCATCCGCCGGTGATGCGGGTGTCGAGCGAGGCGTAGTGGGCCAGGATCGGAGCCTTGATCTTGGCGACGTCGTCGGCCGGAGGCTGCGTGCCGTAGAACGGAACCGGCGCCGCCAGGTCGGCGCCCATCCGAACCGCCAGAGTGTTGGCGATGCCGCCACCGTAACAGAAGCCCACCACGCCGATTTTGCCGCTCGAGTCCGCGCGCGCCTTCAGCCAGTAAGCCGCAGCCACGAAATCCGCGGTCATCTTCGCCTTGTCGACTTTTTGAAAGAGCTGCGCGCCCTGTTCGTCGTTGCCCGGGTAACCGCCGGCGCTGGTCAACCCGTCCGGGGCGAAAGCGATGTAGCCCTCGGTGGCGAGGCGCCGCGCCACGTCTTCTATATAAGGATTCAGCCCGCGGTTCTCATGCACCACCAGCACGGCGGGCAGTTTTCCGGCGGCATGGGCGGGTAGAACCAGGTAGCCGCGGATGGTTCCGTTGCCCTGGGGCGAAGGCACGGTCGTGTATTCGGTCTTGATTCGAGGGTCGTCTTTGGGGACCTGCTGCGCCCAGGCGTAATTCGGGCGCAGGCTCTCCCAAAGGGCCATCGCCGTCACTCCGCCCACGGCAAACTTCTTCGCCGAATCCAGGAAACCGCGGCGGTCGAGCTCGCCGTGGACGTACCGGTCGAACAGATCCAGCAGTTCTTGGGGATAATCGGATGCTTTCTTACGTTCCATGTTGCGGCGGTTCCCTCCCAGGCTTGCCAGAATATCATACTCCCGACGAGGTGTCGCCCGCGGCTGCCGCGAGGGCCGCGAAGTGCGCGACATAGAAGCTGGGGAAGTGTGGAGTGCGCGCCAGTCGACAAAATCCAAAGAAAGGCAGACCCGGAGGCCCGCCCCACCAAGCACCCGAAGCCGGATCACGATAAGCTGGAGAGAGTGTCACCGCACGGAATCGGAATCCATGGGAAGCGGGCCGGCGACCCTTCGGACAAGGCCAAGCTTTCCGCCTCCAAACGCCTGCGCAGTGTCTGGCCGCTCCTCATGGACCTAGTGCGCCCGCGGCGCGGCAAGCTGGCGCTCGGCTTTCTGCTGATGCTGGTGAACCGGGCTTCGGGTTTGGTGCTGCCAGCTTCCACCAAGTACCTGGTGGATAATGTGATGGTCGCCAAGCAGACGCTCCTGCTGGAGCCGCTGGTGCTGGCCGTATTTTGCGCCACGCTGATTCAGGGCGGTACGTCCTTCACCCTCACCCAATTGCTCTCCAAGGAAGCGCAGCGGCTGATCGCCGACTTGCGCCGCCGGGTGCAGGAACATATCGGCCGCCTTTCGGTGGCGTACTACGACTCCAACAAGAGCGGCCTGCTGGTCTCGCGCATCATGAACGACGTGGAGGGCGTGCGCAACCTGATCGGCACCGGCCTGATCGATTTTGTGGGCGGCATTCTGACCGCCCTGTTTTCGCTCGTGTTCCTGCTGCGCATCAGCGTCGTATTGACCAGCGCGGCGCTGCTTTTCATCGGTGTCTTCACCATGGTGCTGAACCGGGCGTTTCGCTTCATTCGGCCCATCTTCCGCGAGCGCGGCAAAATCACCGCCGAAGTTTCCGGCCGGCTGACTGAATCCCTGGCCGGCGTGCGCGTGGTGAAGGGTTATCATGCGGAGGCCGCGGAGGCGCAGGTATTCTCGGGCGGCGTCCAGCGCCTGCTCGATAACGTACTGAAGTCGCTCACCGCCATTTCGCTGATGAGCTTTTCGGCCACGTTTCTGATGGGGATCGTGGGCGCCACCGTGATGTATGTGGGCGCGCGCCAGATCCTGGCCCCGCACCCCACGCTCACTCTGGGCGGCTTCACGAGCTTCACCGCCTTTATGGCGTTCCTGGTGGCCCCTATGTTCCAGGTGGTGGGCATCGGGACCCAGATCACCGAGGCCCTGGCCGGATTGGACCGCACCCAGGAAGTGCTGCACGAACGGCCCGAGGATCGCGACCCCAAGCGCACTTTCGCCATCGGACCCGTCCGAGGCCAGGTGGTTTTCGATCGTGTGAGCTTCGAGTATTCCCCCGGCAAGCCTGTGCTGCAGGACGTGAGTTTTGTGTCCGAACCCGGTACCGTGACCGCCCTGGTGGGGCCCTCCGGCGCCGGAAAATCCACCGTCATCAGCCTCATTGCCGCGTTCCACGAACCCATCCAAGGCAAGATTCTGGTGGACGGCGTGGACCTCTCTACCGTGCGCCTGGATTCCTACCGCACCCAATTGGGAGTGGTGCTGCAGGACACCTTCTTATTCGACGGCACCATCCGTGAGAACGTGGCCTTCGCCCGTCCCGCCGCCACCGAGGAACGGATTCTCGAAGCTTGCCGCATCGCCCGCGTGGACGAGTTCGCGGAGAAATTCGAAACGGGATACGACACCGTGGTGGGCGAGCGCGGCGTCAAGCTTTCCGGCGGCCAGCGCCAGCGCGTCTCCATCGCCCGAGCCATTCTGGCCGACCCGCGCATCTTGATCCTGGACGAAGCTACCAGCAGCCTCGATTCGGAATCCGAAGCCGCCATTCAGGCCGGCCTGTCCTATTTGATGAAAGGCCGCACCACTTTTGTGATTGCCCATCGGCTCTCCACCATTCGCCACGCCGATGAGATTCTGGTGGTGGAAGACGGACGCATCCCCGAGCGCGGCACGCACCACTCCCTCTACGCGCTGGAGGGACGCTACTACGATTTCTACACCCGCCAGCATGGCATCGACGCCAACCTGTTTCTGGCCCCCGGTGAATGCCCGCCGGAGCCCGAGCAGGATTCCAAGCCGCGTCTTCCCGGCGCCCCCGCGCCAACCGCCGCCAACCTCCTGCGCGGCAACGTGGTGTAAGCTTAGCTGAAAACTGACAGCTCTCCTCCCCGCCGTCCTACTCCCACCGCACCCCCATGCGTACCCCGTCCTTGCCGTCTTCGTAGTACTTGGGTACGATGCGCTCGCGCCGAAAGCCGAATCGCAGGTAAAGCGCTTCAGCCCGCCGGTTTCCCACCCGCACCGTCAGCGCTACCCGCCGGATGCCGCGCAACCGCAGGCGCCGGAACGTGTTCTCAAGAAGTTGGGAGGCCACGCCCTGCCCTCTGGCAAGCGGCTCGACGGCGATCGAGACCAGTTCGGCGGCATGGCGGAAGGCTCCTCCACGCGCGCAGGCAATCGCATACCCGCAAATGCGCCGCCCCATCCCCGCCACCAGGAACAGACCGCCCTCGCGCCTGGCGTATTCTGCAAACAGGTTGCGATCGTAGGCGAAGCGGCCGAAACAGGCGTTTTCCACGCGAAGAATATCTTCCATATCTTCAGCGCGAAAGCGGCGTATCGAAGAGGAGTGAACCATTCTGTTATCCTTATATATTGAACCATTGGCAGCCGCGGAGGCTCCGTTGGGCCACAAAAAACGCCTAAAAAACCAACAGCCGCTTGACAATTATTTCGGACTTTTGCATACTGAAATTGAGATGCAACTCAGTGGCAATAGCGCGGTTCTGGAAAGCGCTTCTCCGACTTTGCTCGACCTGCGCCGCGGCGACGCGGCCATCCTCGAGCGCATCGACCTTCCGGGCGACGACGCCCGCCGGCTAATGGAGTTGGGCTTCCTTCCGGGCACGCGCGTAACGGCCGGTTTGAGTGCACCTGGGGGCGACCCGCGGGTCTTCCAGGTGGATGGCTCCGAGATCGCCCTGCGGCGCGAAACCGCCCGCCGGCTCAAGGTTCGCAAAGAGGGCGGTAAACCGAGGAAGTCATGAGCCAGGGCGGCGATTGCCACGGCTGCGCACGGGTTGCGCTTGCGGACTTCACCGCTGCGCCCGGCTTGGCCACGGCGGTCGCTGTCATCGGGCCTCCCAATTCCGGTAAGACCACGCTTTTCAACCGCCTCACCGGCCTGCGTCAGAAAGTCGCCAATTTCCCCGGCGTCACCGTCGAGCAGCACACCGGCATAGCCCAGCTCCCCGATGGGCGCCAGTTGCAGCTCATCGACTTGCCCGGCGTCTACAGTCTGAACCCGCGCTCGGAAGACGAAGAGGTCGCCCGCGCCGTGCTCACCGGCGAACGCACCGGCGTCGCCAAGCCCGAGGCCGTGCTGCTGGTGCTCGATTCCACCAACCTGAACCGTCATCTGATGCTGGCCGCGCCCATCCTGGCGCTCGGCCTGCCCACCCTGCTGGTGCTTAACATGGCCGACGATCTGCGCCACCGGCACGGCAAGGTGGATACCAAAAAACTGGCCGCCGAAATCGGCGCCCCGGTGGCGCTGGTCAGCGCCCGCAACGGCGAAGGCCTCGACTCCGTCTGGGATTTCCTGGCCGGAGCCATGCCCAAACCCGCGCCCCGGCAGCTTCCCATTTTGCAGGACGTGCCGCAGTGCCGCCAGTGGGCCGGCAACGTCGGCGCCCAGGCCAGTTACCGCGCTCCCGTTCCGCCCGCCTGGACCCGCCGCCTCGACACCATCTTCCTCCACCCGGTGGCAGGACCCGTCATATTCCTGCTAGTGGTCGTGGGTGTCATCCGTACCATCTTCGAAGCCGCCGCCCCGCTCAACGCCGGCATCGACTGGCTGTTTCAGGCCAGCGGCAACTGGATTGCATCTACGTTTCCGCCGTCGCTGGTTCGCGATCTCGTCGCCGACGGCATTTGGAGAGGCGTAGGCTCGGTGGTCGTCTTCCTGCCCCAGGTCCTGCTCCTGTTCCTGTTCATCGGCATCCTGGAAGATTCCGGCTACCTGGCGCGCGCCGCCCTCATCGCCGACCGCACCATGGCACGCGTCGGCCTGCAGGGCAAATCGTTCATCCCCCTCCTCTCGGCTTACGGCTGCGCCGTGCCGGCCATCCTGGCCACCCGCACCATCGAAAACAAACGCGACCGCATCGCCACCATCCTGATCGCGCCCTTTATGACCTGCTCGGCGCGCCTGCCGGTCTACGCCCTGCTGATTGCCGCCTTTATTCCCAGCCGTCCGCTGCTCTGGCGCCTGTTCACCACCCAGGATGCCGCACTGCTGGGACTCTACGTGCTGGGCTTTCTGGCCGCATTCCTGACCGCCTGGGCGCTGAAGTCGTCGGTGCTCAAGAGCGGACGCACTCCCTTCCTGCTCGAGATGCCGGCCTACCGCCTGCCCACTTTCAGTTCCCTGGGCCTGCGCCTGCTCGATCGAGGCAAAGTATTCCTGCGTCGCGCCGGCACCGTGATTCTCTTCGCGATGGTGGTGCTGTGGGTGGCCGAGCACCTGCCGCTCAACCATGGCCACGCCCCCGCCATGGAGCACAGCGTAGCCGGAATGGCGGGCCATGTTCTCGAGCCCCTGATCAAGCCGCTGGGCTTCAACTGGAAGATCGGCATCGGCCTGATCACCTCGCTGGCGGCCCGCGAAACCATCATCGCCACCCTCGGCGAAATCTACGGCATGGACGAAAAAACCCAACGGGCCAGCCTGGAAACCGCCCTGCGCCACGACCTGTCGATCGGCGGAGCCTTCGCCCTGCTGGTCTTTTTCGCCTTCGCCATGCAGTGCTTCTCCACCGTCGCCGTCGTCCGCCGAGAAACCGGCGGCTGGAAATGGCCCATCCTCCAATTCACTTACATGGGCGCATTGGCCTACGCCGGCGCCTTCGTAGCCTACCGCCTCTTCTGACGTGGCGCGGACTTCTTAGTCTGCAGCGCGGAGATTCGTCTCGGCGTTTCCCGCCTGGCTTAACTGCCCTCGACTATCGGCAGTCTTCCCCGCCGGTACGCTCGCCCGTTCCCGCCCTGCGCCGGGGCCGATGATGCCGCGGCCCCGCTATACTTCCTCTATGTCGCGGTACCCAACGAAACTGGTTCTTGCCGCAGCGCTTCTGCTGCTTCCGGGCGGCGCCGCCGATTCACGCAAGCCGGCCGAGGAAGGACTGGTCTATGGCGAGGCCGATGGCCAGCAGCTCACCCTGGACTATTACGCCCCGAAGGGGCCGGGCGTTCACCCCATCGCCATCGTCATCCACGGCGGCGGTTACCAACGCGGCGACAGCAAGAGCGGCAGCGAGGCCTATTGCGCGGACTTCCTGGCCCCGGCGGGATACGCCGTGTTCTCCGTCAATTATCGCCTTGCGCCCAAGTACCCGTATCCCTACATGGTCTACGACGTCGAACGCTCCGTTCGTTACCTTCGTCATCACGCCGCCAACTGGAATGCGGACCCCGGGAAGATCGCGTTAGTCGGCGGCTCCGCCGGCGGATTCCTCAGCAACATGGTGGGTCTGGTGGGCGCGCCCGGCGATCCCAAAGCCACCGATCCGGTGGACCGGGAAAGCGCCAAGGCCCAGGCCGTGGTCACTCTATTTGCGCAAAGCAGCTTCGCCAGCGTCCCCTTGAATGCGGATGTGCATGCCCTGCTCGATCCCTTGATCCGGCAAAAAGGCGAGCGCGAAGCTCTCAAAGAGGCGTCTCCGATTACCTACGTGACGAAGGATGCGCCGCCGTTTCTCCTGATCCAGGGCGACAAGGACGAGTACATTCCATTCACCGAATCGACCAATCTGCAAGCCGCGCTGAGGAATGCCGGGGTCGTTTGCGACATCATCCGTATTCCGAACGGCACACACGGTACCGGTGCGTGGCACACTATTCCGAACGTCCCCGATTGGGAACGTGAAATGACCGAATGGCTGAACAAAACCCTGCGGCACGAAGGCCCGGTGGGAGAGGGCATCCGCCAACGCCAGCCCAAATCCCAGGTGCAGTGACATGGCTGCGAATCAGCCATATATGGCCAGGGCATGCTTTCCCTGAGAACCGTCGAAAGACGACAGCCGTCCGACGCTCTTCAGTGTTTGCCGAACATCGCCTGCGCGTCTTTGCGCAGGGCCGCCTGGCTGCCGGGACGGCTGTAGAACATGTGGCCCCCCGGATACTCATGCACCGCGACGCGCGCCGGATCGCCCATCACCGGCATCTGGTCCACCGTCAGCACCGAGCCCATGAAAGGGCACGAGAGGTCGTTCCAGCCGTGCGCAATAAGGACGCGCAACTTCGGGTCGGCCGCCACCGCCTGCCTCAGATCGGGCACGGCGCCCGTGCGCAGGGCGGTGCTGTCGCCATCCCACTGGGAGCCCACCTCGGAGCTGAGCGTGTTGTAGCGCGCATCCGCCTTCCAGCCCACCACGCGAGTCACAAAATCCACCATCGCCGTGGTGGTCGGCGCGATGATGCTCTCCAGTATCGGATCGTCGGTGCGCTGCTCCGGAGCGAAAGGAAACGGGTCGTACGCGGTCACATTCGAGTCGTACACGCTGCCGATCTTACCGTTCTCGCGGAAGACCTCGCGCAGATAGGCGCCGATGTCCAACCGGCCGCCGGCCCGCCGCACAAACTCCTCTTCCAGGCCGGTCATCTCGGTTACGTGTTTCACGATCCGCGGCGTCGCCCCCGGATCAGACCGGCCCTTCAGCAGGTCGGCGGCATACTCGCCGCGAGTGTACGCAATTACCGGCGCCATCGCTTCCGGCGTCAGTTTCCGCTCGCGCTCCAGGTGCGCCGCCGTAATCGATGGCAGCGTCAGCATCCAGGGAACCGGAGAGACGTCGCCATTGTCGTCCAGCCCCGGATTCAGGTACGGCGAGACCAGCACCACGCCGTTCATCGCCACGCCGAGCTGCGTCTGCAGGTAATGCGTGATCCGCGGCCCGCGATAGCCGCCGTAGCTTTCTCCCACCAGATATTTTCGCGAGCTCATGCGCCCGTTCTTCAACAGCCAGTCGTAAATGATGCGCGAGAGGTAATGAATGTCGGCGTCGGTACTGTAAAACTGCTTTTTGGTCTCCTCCGCGGGAACCAGCGACCGGCTGAAACCCGTGCCCACCGGATCGAGGAACACCAGGTCCGTGAAATCCAGCCACGTACCCGGATTGTCGGTTAGCTTCGCCGGATCGGAAGGACTCTCTCCCTCGTCGCCGAAGGCGAGGTGCTTCGGCCCGATGGCGCCCAAATTCAGAAATACGGAAGCCGCGCCCGGACCGCCGTTGAGCGCGAAGGTGACCGGCCGGTCCTCGCCCTCGACGGTGTACGCGGTAAAAACCACCTCTCCAATCTTTTTGCCCTTGTCGTTGACCGGTAGCGCGCCCACCATCACCGTGTAGCGCAGCGTCTTGCCATCGAGTTGAATGCTCTGCGCCACGTGTGCGTCCGCCGGCAGCGGAGCCTCCTTTTCGGCCGCTTTATCTTTATCCTTCGCGGTATCCTTCACATCCGCGGGAGCCGCCGGAGCCGCCGGTTTCGCTTCCTGTGCCCCGGCAAGGCCAGAGCCCAAAGCCAGTAGCAGCACGGCCAGCATGCCCGCACCGGCACGGTTATGAATTGAGTACAGGGAAATGGAATCCATGTGGCTACAATAGCGTAACCCGGCCCTTTTGTGACCGGACCGACATGCAGTGGGGCGGCCTTTGCTGCCCCCGCTAACAAATCCCATCGCCCGTCGTCCACCTTCATAAGGGTGCGTGTATTCCGCCGGGCGTGCCCAGCAGTATTTTGAACCGGCGCGCGGGCGGCTTCGTATAACCCAGAGACGCAAGCGATAATAGGTGATTCGAGGTTTTCAACGTCATTATGTTTCGTCTGCAATCCCTTGTAGCGGTTGTTTTGAGCGCGGCGATGGCCGTGCCTGCATTCGCCCAGAACCAGAGCTTCACGCTCGATTCGGGCCAGGGCCTCTTCTACGGGCTCACCAAGCCATACCGTCCTCATCCGGTGGCCAAGGTGAGCTTCGACGATTCGACCCGCATCGACAAGCTGATACGCGCCGGCGTACTGTACCTGTCCTTGCGCGATGCCATCGCGCTGGCTCTCGAAAACAATCTCGATCTGGAAGTGGCGCGCTATTATCCCAAGCTGGCGCTTTCGGATTTGCAGCGCTCGTCGGCCGGGCAGTTGTTGCGCAACGTCTCCTCCGGCCTCTCTTCCGGACCGTCCTCGGCGTCGCTGGGCGTCACCGCGTCGGCCAGCCAGGTAGGCACGACGGGCTCGTCCTCGAGCAGCGGCAACAGTGGGGTGCTCAGCGGCTTGAGCGTGCAACTGGCCGGATCGGCGATTCCCAATATCGATCCTACCCTGTTCCTCTCCGGCACTTTCGCCCATACCACCAACATCGAGACCACCACCATCCTGACCGGCACCACCGCTCTGGTAACGCAGTACAAGAGCCTGATTTACGGCATCCAGGAAAGCTACTGGACCGGGACGACGGTTTCGGTCGGGCTGCAAAGCACACTGGGCTTAACCCAGAACACCCCGACCGCGATCTTCAACCCGGTGGATCAAGCGTATGGACAGATCCAGATTACCCAAAACCTGCTCAACGGCTTCGGCATGGCGGTGAACAAGCGCGCATACCACAAAGCCAGGAACAATCTGCGCGCCAACGATCTTTCCTTCCAGGCGCAGGTGATCGCCACCGTCGCCAACGTGGTCAACCTCTACTGGGACATGGTCTCGTTCGACGATTCCCTGAAGGTGCAAAAGCAAACCGTTGAGCTGGACCGGCAATTTTACGACGATACTAAGCGCCGCGCCGAACTGGGCGCCATCGCCCCGATCGACGTGATTCAGTCCGAAGCCGACCTGAAGAACGCGCAGCAGGCCGAGATCGCGCAGGAAGCCCAGGTGTTGAAGCAGGAAATGATTCTAAAGAACGTGCTCACGCGTAGCGGTCTGGACAGTCCGGCCATCGTCGCCGCCCGCATCGTGCCCACCGATCACATCGATGTGCCGGCGCAGGATCCGGTGGTTCCGCTGCAGGACGAAATCGCCGAAGCGCTCCACAAGCGCGTGGAAGTCGAACAAAATAGTATTACCCTGGAAAACGCCCGGCTGGACCTGCTGGGCACCAAGAACAACCTACTGCCCTCTCTTCAGGCGGTGGTCACTCTGACCAACAACGGCCAGGCCGGGCTGGTCAACGCGGCAAACCCCGACCCAACCTTGTACGGTCCCGTCAACGGCTTCCTTTTGGGCGGCTACGGCACCGCGCTCGGCCAGGTGTTCAATCGCAATTATCCCAACTACACGGTTGGAGTGACGCTGTCCATCCCCTTGCGCAACCGCTCGGCCCAAGCCGACATGGTGACCAACGAGCTGCAGTACCGGCAATCGGAAATTCAGCGGCGCCAGCTCCTCAACACCATCAAGCTGAACGTCATCAACGCCGTCACGGACCAGCGCAACGCCCGCGCCGCCTACGAAACCAGCGTGGTGGCTCGCAAGCTGCAGGACGAAACCCTTTCCGGCACGCGGCGCAAGTACGATCTGGGAACGGCCACCATTCTCGACGTGGTGGTTGCCCAGCGCGACGACACCGCGCGCCAGCTTACCGAAATCGAGAACCTCCGCCAATACCAGGACGCCAACACCAATTTCAAACAGATGATGGGCACCATCCTGGAAGCCTACGACGTCAGCCTGGACGAGGCCAAAACCGGCCAGGTCGGCCGCGAGCCGGACCTCCCGGTCGCGCCGCAGCAGCCGCAGCAGAAATAGAAGTCAGAAACCAGAAGCCAGAAGAAGACGCCACACCGCGCGCTTCTGGCTTCCGTCTTCTGGCTCCTGCTATTCTGGTTCTTGGCCCGCATCTTTCCTTTTCAACCCTTTCGCTACAGCCCAAAAGCCGGCCCGTTGGCCCATCTGGTCACCCAGCCATACGACAAGATTTCCCCGTCCATGCAGGCGCGCTATCTGGCGCTGAGCCCTTATAACCTGGTGCGCATCATTCTGGGCGAGCGCAAGCCAGGCGACACCGAAACCGACAACGTGTATACGCGCGCGGCCGGGTATCTGGAGAGCTGGATCGCCTCCGGCATCCTGGCTGCCGACCGCGAACCCTCGGTCTTCGCCTATTTTCAGGAGTTCACCGAACCCGACACCGAGGAGCGCCTCACCCGCAAGGGCTTCATCGCCCTGGGCGCGGTGGAGGATTACTCCGCCGGCGTGGTCCACCGTCACGAGTGGACTCTGGCCGGTCCCAAGAAGGATCGTCTGGAATTGCTGCGTCACACCCACGTTCAGGCGGAGCAACTTTTCCTGCTCTATCCCGACCCGGAGGGCGCGATCGACCGTCTCTTGGACGAAGCCGCGCAATCGGCCCCGCTGGGCGAGGTTACCGACGAATATGGCGCCATTCACCGCCTGTGGCGCATCTCTCCGGCCGACCGCATCCGGCAGTCGATGGCCGACAAGAAGCTCATCATCGCCGATGGCCATCACCGTTACGAGACCGCCCTCGCGTTCCGCCACGAGAACCCTGGCCTTGCCGGCGCCGATCGCGTGCCCATGACTTTCGTCAACATGTACTCGCCCGGCCTGCGCATTCTGGCTACCCACCGCCTGGTGAACGGTGTCGATACCACCCAATTTCTGGAAAGAGCGGCCGCCGATTTCTTAGTCGAAGCGATCGACTCCCCCGCGCCTCTCCGCGCCGCCTGGGCGGAAACGGGCGACAAGGTGGTTATCGGCGCGGCCATCGGCAATCGCTTGTACCTGCTCGAGGAGCTTGCCGCCTTGGGCGATTTAGACGTTGGCGTGTTGCACCGGAAGTTGCTCGAATCGAACCTCGGCATCGACCCGGCCGCGGTCCGCGACGAGAAACACCTCCAGTACGTGCGCGGGCTCGATACCGCCATCGCGGCCGCGCGCGAAGGCGCCGCGCAGATCGCTTTTCTGCTGAAGCCTACCTCCATCCGGCAGGTGGCGGATACGTCCTTCGGCGGCGGCGTCATGCCCCAGAAGTCCACCGACTTCTACCCCAAGCTCCTGAGCGGCCTGACTATTTACAAGCTGTAGTGGAAGTTTCTGCATTTATAGGAGAACATCCCGAGTTTGGCCGCGCTCCTTCTTCGTAGCGCGACCCTTCGCAGCGGCGGCGCCACGGGGACGAGCTTTTGCGGCACAGGCTCCAGGCTGCGTTCGGCTGGGTCGATTGAAATCGGTTCTGGGCAGGCGAATCTCCGGCGAATCACCTGCCCCACGATTCAGCAGCGGGCGCGAAGGCAGACTACGGTGCGGTCGTCGGAGGGGCTGCCAGGGCTGAAGACGCGCACGGCGTCGAGGATGCGGCCGGGAATGGATGGCAGAGCGCCACGCATGAGGGCCGGCAGGCGGTTTTCGCCGAACTCGTCGCCGGCGGGATTGGCCGCCTCGGTGATGCCATCTGAAAAGAGCAGCAGGGTGTCGCCGGGGCTGAGGTCGACGGACGCTTCGGTCAATGCCATGCCGGCAAAGAGTCCCAGCACGGTGGTGGTGGGCGCGAGGCGCTCGATGCTACCGCCGGAGCGAATCAGGACCGGGGCGAGGTGGCCGCAGTTGACGTAGCGGACCTGCCGCCGGCCCTCGTGGTACACGCCATAAAAGAGGGTGGCATATTCGTCCAGCGCGGTGGACTCCACAAACAGATTGTTGACCGAGCGTATCGCGGCCGCGGGCTCGGCCAGAGTGGCGGCCGACTGGCTATGGAAGCTGGCTCGCAAGTGGGCCATGAGGAGCCCGGCCGCGACGCCCTTGCCGCTGACATCGGCCAGCAGGAAAGCCACGCGTCCGCTGCCGGCGTCGAGGAAATCGTAATAGTCGCCGCCGATCTCCGCGGCCGGTACGCTTAAAGCCGCGCAGTCGAGACTGTCCAGACCGGGAGCGGACTTGGGCAACAGCCGGCGCTGAACATCGCGGGCGCGGTCGAGGTCGTGACGGGCTACGGCTTTGGTGCGGAAGGCGCTGGTCTGCCGGTCGATGACGCTCAGCAGGCGACTGTTGTCCCACGGTTTCTGGATGAAATCGACGGCTCCGCGCTGCATGGCTTCGACGGCGAGGTCGACGTTGCTCCAGGCGGTCATCACCACGACGGGGACTTCTCCGCGGCCGGCTTCGAGGGAAGCGAGCAGATCGAGACCCTCCCTGCCCGAGGTGGTGTCGCGCGAATAATTCAGGTCCATGAGGATCAAATCGAACGGGCGCGAGCGCGCCACTTCGAGCAGCTTGGCCGGGGAGTTGGCGGTGGTGGTCTCATGGCCGGCGGATTTCAGCAGGAGGCGGATGGCTTCCAGGACGTCGGGCTGATCGTCGCTCACTAAGATGCTGAGGTGGTCGTGGTCCATACGGGCCTGTAGAGGCAAGCGCATGGCCAACTGGAAGCGGCTGATTCTATTGGGAGTAGGTGATCGTGGGGTGTTCGGAAGTGGGACGGATGGTGCAGTGGTGAGGGGCAGCTGACTTTGACCGCTAACAAGACCGGTTCATGGAGCCGCTAGAAAGGCTCGAAGGACCATAGGAAGGAACCGGCGGAGCTACCGGGCCGAGAAGCATCGGCGACAAGACGGCGCCGGCGCCACCGGCAAATCAATCCACTACCCAGTCGTCAGGCACACCCCCGAAAAAGCACCCAGCCCGGGTGCTATAATTACTATTAAGCACCTTTTATCTCCAATGCAAAAACATCCAAAAGGCTCGCAAGCTCAAATTCTGCTGACTTCCGTCTTCGGGCCGTATGCTCAGAACGACGAATTCGGCAGCCGCGAGATCAACCCCATGGAGCTGTACCACAACCAGGTGACCAGGGAGCAGGGGCCTTTTTCCCTACGCATGTTCCACCGTTCCTGGGGCATCCTCATGATCCAGCGCAACGTCTCCGCGCCTACCACGGTGCTGGATTTCCCCACACGCGAGGCATTCGAAGCCGAGCTCGCGGCGCACGATTACGACGTAGTGGGCATTTCTTCGATCATCGTAAACGTGGGTAAAGTGCGGGAGATGTGCCGCATGGTGCGGCGGCTCGCGCCGCGCGCCACCATCGTGATCGGCGGGCATGTGACGGCTACCCCGGACCTGGAAAAGATGGTGGACGCGGACCACTTCGTGCGCGGCGACGGCATTTCCTGGATGCGCCGCTTTCTGGGAGAAGATGACAAGGCGCCCATCCGGCATCCGGAAATAGTTTCCGGCTTCGACGCCCGCACCCTGGGAGTCAAACTGCCACAAACCAAGGGCACCGCGGCCGCCACTATCATCCCTTCGGTGGGCTGCCCCATGGGGTGCAATTTCTGCACTACCTCGGCCTTCTTCGGCGGCAAAGGGCACTATCTGAATTTTTATGACACCGGCGAAGAACTTTACGGCGTGATGAGCGAGATGGAGCGCAACCTGGGGGTGCGGTCCTTTTTCGTGATGGACGAGAATTTCCTGCTGCACAAGCGGCGCGCCATGGAACTGCTCGATTTCATGCGGCGCAACGACAAGGCGTGGGCATTGTACGTTTTCTCTTCCGCCAATGCGATCGCGCAATACACCATGCGGGAACTGGTGGAACTGGGCGTTTCGTGGGTGTGGATGGGGCTGGAATCGCCTCACTCGGCCTATTTGAAGTTGCAGGGCGCCGATACCATCGCGCTCACCCGCGAATTGCGGCACCACGGCATCAAGGTGCTGGGCTCGACCATCGTCGGCCTGGAGCACCACACCCCGGAGAACATCGGCGGCGAAATCGAGCACGCCGTGGCCCACGATACCGACTTTCATCAGTTCATGCTCTACACTCCCGTGCCGGGCACGCCGCTGTACGCCGAAATGACGGCGCAGGGCAGAATGCTGGACGGCATCGACCTGGCGGACATTCACGGCCAGGATCGATTCAATTTCCGCCATGCCGCCATCAGCCGCGAGGATTCCAAACGCTTTCTGGACGGAGCCTTTCGCCGTGACTTCGAGCGCAATGGGCCCAGCATCTACCGTATCTGCCGCACCACTCTGGAAGGCTGGCTGCGGTACAAGAACGACCCCGACCCGCGCGTGCGCTCCCGTTTCGCCTGGGAGGCGCGCTCGCTGGGAACGGGCTACGCCGCCGCCCTGTTTGCCATGGAAAAATACCTGCGGCGGAGCAATCCCGAAGTCGCCGAGAGGATTCACGCCTTGCGCCGGCAGGTGGCCCGTGAATTCGGGTGGTTGAGCCTGGCGGCAACCTGGGCGCTGGGACCGGCGCTACTGTGGGCGGCGCGCCGCGAACGGAAACGCCTCGCCGCCGGCCACACCTACGAGCCGCCAACCATCATCGAGCGCCGCAATTGGGACCTTCCCGCAGCGCGTCTCGATGCCCTGTCCGCTCTGCTGCCTGTCCCCGAAGAACCTTTAGCAACTTAGCGTTCAGCGATCGGCGGTCAGCCACGCCGAGCCGGCCGCTGGCCCCTGAAAGCTGACAGCCGGCCGCTGCAAGCGTGCCTGCCGGCTTACTGTCCCAGCAAGACCTTTAGCAACTTAGTTTCGTCGTTGCGGATGTCGATATCGGTGGTCTTCGCCGCGCCGTCCTTCTCCACCGTGACTTTGTAAGTGCCCGGCGCCAGCGAGAGCTGCGCCGGGGTGAGCCGCCCGACGGTTTTTCCGTTGACGCGGATTGTCGCCCCCGGCGGCACGCTGCTCAGCATGAGGGTTCCCGCGTAGGCGTGCAGGATGACCGCTTCCAGTTCGAGCGGGCTGTTGCCGACGGTAGTCTCGCGGCGTTCGATCTGGTAACCCGGCATGGCGATGGAGATGGAATGTTGGCCAGGTGAGGCGTCCAGTTCGCAGGGAGTTTTGCAAGCTGTCTCGGAGCGCCCGTCCAGAGTAGCCATGGCGCCGGCGGGGCTGCTGATCACCGTGACCGGTTGGGCCGCCGGCATGGGGGTGTGCGGCGAAGCGGAGGCCGGAACCGGGCGTGCCGGATTGGTCGGAACGGGGGCGGGCGCGGCAGGTTTGGTGGGCACAGCCGCGCCACCGGCGTCGCCGCCGGGCTTATGTACCGGCTCGGTGCTGGAAGCGGTGGACGGCGCCGGGGCCGAAGAGTCGGACGCCGCCGGCTGCGTGCCCGAGGATGCAGCGGGCGCGCCTGGAGCCGACCGCGCGACGGAGGCGGGCATGGGGCTGGGCTTTCCCCCGGAAGGGTTGGCCGGCTGGGCTGGCTGGGCGTTGTCGGCGGCGTTGCCGGAGTCGGGGACACTCGGACGCCCGTGCCACGGCGACGCTTGCCAGCCGATCAGCGCCAACAGCGCCGCTGCCAGCAGAATGGCCGCCAGAAACGGCAAAAACCCGAATTTACGCGGCCGCTCGCGATCGCGCGTAACCGTGGTTTCGCCGCGCCGCGGGCGCCGCGCCGGTGGCAGCGCCGGAGTCGCGCCCGGCGCGCCCACCCCGGCGGCCTCCGCCATGGTGGGCTCGTTCAGGCTGCCGCCGCGCGGCATGGTTTTGAAATTCTTGACGCCGGCGCAGGCCTTCTCCAGCGCCTCGACAAATTCCTGGCAGGTGCGGTAACGGCCGTCGGGCTTCTTGGCCAGCCCTTTCTTCAGCACGCTCTCGATTGGGCCGCCTAGGGACGGATTCAAACGATGCGGCGCCTCCGGCTCTTCCGCCACGATCTTGTACACCACCGTAGTCAGATGCTCGCCCGTGTAGGGTTTCTCGCCCGTCAGGATTTCAAAGGCCATCACCGCCAGCGAGAACTGGTCGGAGCGGCCGTCCAGGCTCAGGCCCTGCACCTGCTCGGGCGACATGTAGTGGGGCGTGCCCACGATCGAACCGGTCATGGTGAACTGCTCGGAGGCGGTGACCTTGGCGATGCCGAAATCGCTGATCTTGGCCGTGCCATCGGCGGCAATCATGATATTGGCCGGCTTGATATCGCGATGCACGATGCCTTTCTGGTGAGCGTAATCGAGGGCCGTGGCGGTCTGGCCGAGGATGGCGAACATGCGGGCGGGCGGGAGCGGCTCCGGGGCGCTCAGCAACTGATCCAGCGTCGGCCCGTCCACATATTCCATGGCAATGTAGGCCAGGTCGCCCTGCTGTTCCACGTCATAGACGGTGACGATGCCGGGGTGTGACAGGATGCCCGCCGAGCGCGCTTCACGGAACAGGCGCTCGCGCAAGCGCGCCTGCTCCTCCGGCGCACGCGCACCGGTCAATTGAATGGTCTTGATCGCTACCGGGCGGCCGATGTTGGGATCGATGGCATGGTAGACCACGCCCATCGCCCCGCGGCCCAACTCCCTGACGATCTTGTATCGCCCGATACGATCCATTACTGTCTACAGATAGCATAGCCAGCAGAGAAAGGCTGGGCGAATTTGGTGCGCCGTATTTTACAATGGTCAGTTAATGGCCAATTCGGCAAAAGACCGCGACTCGCACCGCAACCTGGCGCCCTGGACTCGCGTTTCCCTGCGGGCGCAGGGAGTCGCCGTGCTCACGTTTCCGATCGCAGCGCTGTTCGTGGCGTTGTTTTCGGTGTACTGGTCAGATGGTGACGTACGTTACGCGGAAGCGGTGGTAGGCCACTCCTACGACGTTCGGGTGGCTGTGCTTCGGCTGCGCGGCGCGCTGGCGGACGGAGAGAACGCCGCCGATGCCTACGCGGCGACCCACCAGGATGCTTATCGCCCGGTCTATGTGGCATCGCGCACGGAAGCCGGCCGGGCCATAGCGGATCTCTCGACGCTTCTGGGGGAAGACAACGCCGACGTCGCTCAAATTCGCCGGCTTACCTCCCAGGCACTGTCTCTGTTCGCGCAACACATGGCCGGCGGCGCGCTCGGCAACCAGGTTCGGGTTGTCGGCGACGTTGAGGCTCGGCTGGCCCGGCTGGCCGACGCCGAGGGGCGTATGTCCGCTGCCGCCGGAGCCGCCCGCGACGAGACGCGCCGGCGCCTGTTCCGGACCGTGGTGGCGTGCGGCGTAGCCGGACCGCTGGGAGCGCTTTTCATCCACCTGTTGCTTGCCGGCCGCATGTCACGGCGCCTGCGCGGCCTGGAAGAGAATGCGCGCCGCCTGGCGCACCTCCTGCCGCTCGAGGACCTGCCCCACGGAACCGACGAAATCGCCGACCTGGCAAGGCTCTTGGAGGAAGCTTCCGATCTGCTGCGCAGCCGTGAAAGAGAGCTGCGCGACGGCGAAAGCCGCTACCGCAATTTCTTCGATCAGGCCCCGATTCCCTACGAGGAAACCGATCGCGCGGGCGTCGTGCGGCGCTTCAATCAGGCCGTGAGCAACCTGCTCAAGACCCCTCCCGATCAATTGCTGGGCTATCGCGCGTGGGATTTCGTGGCTCCCGATCAACAGGAAAGTTTCCGCGCCGCCATGCTCGGACGGATCGCCAGCGGAGAAGAAGGCGGCAACTTCAACTGTGACCTTTTGCTAGAGGACGGCACCCGCATCGGCGTGGAAATCCGGGAAAGCTTCATCCGCGACGATAACGGTAAGGTGACCGCCGTGCTGCGCTCGCTAACCGACGTCACCGAGCGGAACATCGCTGCCATGGCGGCGCGCAAGGTGGAGCAATACGCGCTGGAATTGCGGAATCGCAACGAGCAGTTGGGCCATGCCCTGGAAGCGGCGCGCAACGCGGTGGCCGCCAAGGGACGGTTTCTGGCCGGCGTCTCCCACGAGCTGCGCACGCCGCTCAACGCCATCATCGGTTTTGCCGAAATCCTTTACGACGGCCGGGTGGGCGAAGTATCCGACGACCACAAGGAGTGTCTGAGCGACATTCTGGTGAGCGCCCGCCACCTGCTGCAGCTCATCAACGACATTCTGGATCTGGCCAAAGTGGAAGCCGGCAAGATGGAATTCCGGCCGGAGGTTTCGAAAATCACTCTGCTGGTGGAGGAAGTGCGCGACGTCATCCGCCCGCTGGCGGAAAAAGGCGGGCAGCAGTTGGTGTTGGACGTGGTTCCGGGCCTGACCGCATTTCTCGATCCGGCGCGGTTCAAACAGGTCTTGTACAACTACCTTTCCAATGCCGTCAAATTCACTCCCGCCGGGGGCGTAGTCACGGTGCGGGTTCAACTCGAAGATAACGACGCCTTTCGACTGGAGGTGGAAGACACCGGCATCGGCATCCCCGCCGAGGAAGTCGCTCGCCTGTTCCAGGAGTTTCAGCAGATCCCCAACAGCAGGAAAGCCGGTCAAGGCACCGGGCTGGGCCTGGCATTGACGCGGCATATCGTGGAAGCCCAGGGTGGAACCGTTGCCGTGCGCAGCACACCGGGTGCCGGTAGTGTGTTTTCTGCAATATTCCAATTACATTATCGTTCGGCAGGGGTAACTACAGCCGCTTAGTAATTGTTCCCTGCAGGCACGGCCTAAGCTAGAATAAACTCAACATGCCTGGTGAGCCGATATTGGTTGTCGACGATACTCCGGTAAACCTGAAACTCACTCGTATACTGCTCGTCAACGAGGGATACAAGGTGATGACCGCGACTACCGCGGAAGAAGCGCTGGAGCTATTGAAAAGCTTTCATCCATACCTGGTGCTTACCGATATCCAACTCCCGGGTATGGACGGCCTGGAGTTGACCCGCCGCATCCGCAAGGATCCGAATCTGAAAGACCTGGTGGTGGTGGCGCTGACGGCTTTCGCCATGAAGGGCGACGAGCAGAAGGCCATCGATGCCGGTTGCGACGGTTATATCACCAAACCCATCGATACGCGCACGTTGGGCACCCGGTTGCGCGAGCACCTGGGCCGGCGTAACGAAGCCGCGGCCGCACCGCCGAGAGGCGAAGTGGCGGCCATTCCGGAAGCGGACATGCAGGCGCTGCGCCGCGTATTTCTTGGCGAGGGGCGGGACAAGTCGCGCCAGCTCCTGCTCGACCTGGACGGCCATTTTAGCGCCAACGACGCTGCCAAGCTGGTTCACCAATGGGTGGGAACCGGGGGACTGTTGGGTTACACGGCCATCAGCCGGCTGGCGCGGGAAGCCGAAGCGATTCTACTCGATCGGCCCTTGGACAATGCCCAGTTGCGCGAATCTCTTACGGCGCTGGCGCTGGCTTTCTCCAGCCCGCGGGAGGCGCGCGATATACCCGTTCCGGAGTACGTTTCGCACGCGCTTGCCGGGAAGCGGGTCGCAGCCGTGGGCTTGCCGGCCGCCGAAGAGGAGCGTCTGGGCATCGCCCTGGAACGTGCGCGTGCAGTGGCCACGTTTTTCGAAGCTGCTTCGGAGCCCACCGACGAGGACGCGCTATCCGCCGACCTGGCAGTGATCTTCGTGGCGCCGGAAGTGAATACGGAAGCATGGCTCGACTCGAACGCGCCGGTATGGAAGCGGATGCCGGTGGTGCTGGTGGGAAGCCGCGATCACCTGTTGGCGCTGGACCCGAAGGTGCAGGCACTGGCACGGGAATTCCTGATGGACGCCTGGCAACCGGAGGAGGCCCTGGTGCGGTTGAGCCTGGCACAGATCGAAAAGCCGGCCGCGGGCGCACGCCCCATTCCGTTATCTCCCATGGCGCCCATCGCGCGGGCGCGCGTGGTCATCGCCGACGACGACCCTACGGTGCGGGCGCTGGTCAGTACCACGCTGAAGAATTTCGGTTTCGATATCGAGGCCGTGCCGGACGGCACTGCGGCGCTCGAAACCATCCGCCGCCTCAAGCCCGATATTGCGGTCTTGGACGTCAGCATGCCGGGGATGGACGGCTACGAGGTGCTGGCGGCGTTGCGCAAGGAATCCATTCCGGTGCGGGTGATGCTGCTGACCGCGCGCCAGCAGGAAAGTGACGTCATTCGTGGTTTTTCGTTGGGAGCCGACGACTACGTGGTCAAGCCGTTCGGCCCCATGGAACTGGTTGCCCGCCTAAAACGACTTGTTTCGCGATGACCGCGGTTCTACGCATCGTCTCCGCCCTGCTGGGCCTCTACGCACTCTGGGTGGCGGGGATGTTCGGTGTGTCGTTGGCCCGGGCCCGGCAATCCCGGAAACGGAAACGGCGCTATGCCGAGATTGAGCCGCGGATTCGCCAGTTGCTCATCGAAAATATCGCGGGCAGCGACAACGTGGACCAGATTCGTGAGCTGGCGGGGCCGGATCGCGCCGCAGTCGACCACGTCCTGACGGAATTCGAAGGGAAGGTCGCCGGAACCGCCCGAGACCGCTTGTGCGAGGCCGCCATCGGCCTGGGGGTGGTGCATGGCTGGATCCACGACACGCGCTCGCGCGACCCGATGGATCGGCGCAGAGCGTTCAAGGGCTTGGCGTTTGTGACCTCGTTCGAGCCGTGCCGGCGGCTGAGCGGCGAGATGCCCCTGCTGGCCCTGAACGACGCCGACCGGGAGGTGCGCGTGGCTGCCGCGCGCGCTGTGCTGCATTCCGGGGTCCCGAAACAGTTCGAACAGGTCTTCGATATGGCGATGGAGAACAACCTGCTATCGCGTATCCGCCTCACCGAGGAATTACGCTGTCAGGCGCTGCCGCTCTGCGAGGGGGCGATTCCCCGTGCGCTGAACGGAAAAGATCCGGGGCGGACCCTGGTGGCGCTGCAGTTGCTGGTTGCCTGGGAGCGAGCTCTGCCCGTCGAAAACCTGCACGCTTTGCTGATGCACGCGGACCCGGGCATCCGGGCAAACGCTCTAGCCCTGGCGCCGCTGGTCCCGGCTTCCGCGGATCATGAAGCAGCCATCCTCGATTCCCTCCGCAACACCGACCCGGAAGTGTTCTGCGCCGCCGCCCGCGCGGCGGCACGCATGAAACTCGCAAATGCCATTCCGCTGCTGGCTCGCGCCCTGCGGGTGGGGAGCGCCGAGCAAATGCGCACAGCGGCCGCTGCCCTGGCTGAGTTGCCTCCCATGGGATTGAGCGCGTTGAGCGACCTGGCGTCCAGCGAAAACGAAGCTACGGCTGCCGCCGCCGCCGAAGCCCTGGAACGGTTCGAACACGGAGCGAGGCTCGAATGAACCTGCCTGCGGACTGGGCCGCCGCCGCCCTGACCGCGGTGGCACTGCTGCTGACGCTGGCCGGAGTGGCGGCTTTCGGGACACTCGTCAAGGGCTGTTTGGTGCTGCGGCGGTTGCAGCGCCGCAATCCGGACGAGAGCGGCAACGTGCTGCTGAAATCTCCGTTGGTGCCCGCGGTCTCCGTGCTGGTGGTGTGCCGCGACGCCTCGCCGGCCGCACGCGCTTTTGTGCGCCGTCTGGTCTGCCTGGACTTCGGCCGTTTGGAAACCGTGCTGGTGCTGGAGAACCCGGGAGAGGCCGACCGGGACACCTGGTCCGACAAATTTCGTCTCCGGCGCTCTTCGCGCGTGCCGGGAACGCTGCCATCCGCCAAGGTTCGCGCCGTCTATCAATCGCTCGATCCAGTGCGGATGGTGGTAGTGGAAACCGAAGGCGGAAGGCGATCCGAGGCCTGGAACGCGGCGGCTAATGCGGCCCGGTCCCCCGTGCTGGCGCTATTCGAGCCAAATAGCGAGTTCCCGCAGGATGCGTTGCTCACCCTCATCCGGCCCATGTTGGAGGATCCGGCCGGCACGGTGGCGGTTTGTGGAGGCGCCCCGGGCCCGCTCGGCGAGTCCTGGGCAGCCCGCTTTTGGGGGTTGGAAGAAATCCGTATCCGGCTGGGACGCGTGGCAGCCGCCGCCGGCTGGGACCGGCTGGTGCCCTTTCCAGGCAGCGCGTTGCTGGTGCGTGCGGATGCGATCGTCGAAGCCGGCGGTTTTCGCGACGGTCCCCTCGACACTGTCCTGGCCCTGCGGAAGCGTCCGCCAGCCGCCGGCAAACCGGCGCATGTGGCGCTGGTCCCCGATCCGGTCAGCTACTGCCTCTCGCCGCGGAGCTTGGCGGAACTGCATCGCACGGTCAGCCGCGATCAGCACGCGCTGGCGCATGCGGTGCGCATGGAGGGGTTGGGTGGAATGGCTTGGGTTCTGCCTGCCTTGGTGGGTTGGCGCCTGCTCCTGCCGCTGGTTGAAACCGGTGCGTATCTGGTGTTGGCGGCAGCGGTCGTCACCGGCCACGCAAGCAGCACGCTGATCGTGCTGGTAATTATGGCCACATTGGGAACGGGCGCGCTGGTATCGATGGCAGCCGTGGTGCTGCGGGAACTGGCTCAGTATGAGGCGTCGGATCCGGCCGAACTAGTGAAGTTATTTGCCGCAGCCATGCTGGAAGGCTTGGGATACCGGCAACTCCGCAATTTGTGGCTGATCGCCGGCTTCTTTGGGAACTAAACCCGGGGAAAACCAAGGGGAAAAGTAGCCCGGAGACCGGGTTTGGCCGGCCTCCGAGCGCAAGACCCTGAGGCAACCTCCCTCCGCCATGGCGGAGGTGGTGGCTTGGCGATCCACTAGGCGATCCACTAGCCTAGGGATTCAGCGTAACTTTGGTTTTCGTGCCGCCGAGTTCGATTTCGGCGATGTTCTGTTTGTCTCCATCGCGCGTCAAACGCACTGCGGTGATATCAAATTTCTGGTCTACGCTTTCGATTTTGGCCGGTACAACAACCGACTGCTTGCCTTGCGTGAGGGTGGCCTTCGAATCCACGAAGTCGAGGCTGAGGACGCAGTCGCCCGCTTTGAATTCGGTGCCATTGAGCACGGCGGGCCGGAACAGGGTGATCTTGTAATTGGAATGCCCGGTGGGCAGAGTTCCCGCGACCGCCGCTGCGATCGCCAGGACGGCGAGGATCAGGACAAGTTTCTTAACCATAAGCAACTCCTAAACGGAGTTTAGCACCACTTTATCGTGGTTGCCAATACCCTCATTTACGGGGAACCGCAATACTGCCGGGCCCGCGTCAGGAACTCAAAGGGCCGCCAGGAGCTTGGCCAGCAGGGCCGTGCGGTCGGCGATGCGATTAATGAGGATGTTCTCATTGGCCGCGTGTGCGCCCTCACCGGCCGCTCCCAGGCCATCCAAGGTCGGCACTCCAAGTGCCGCGGTGAAGTTGCCGTCGGAACCGCCGCCGGAGTGCGACTCCTCCACCGTCACTCCCATCCCGGCTCCCAGCTCTTGCGCCAGGCGAAACAGCCGCACCGTGCCCGGGGTGCGTTCCATGGGGGGACGGTTCAATCCGCCGCTAACCTCGACGCGGCATCGCGTGTCGAAGGCTCCGAGACGATGGAATTTCCGCTCCAGGGAGGCGGCGTCGCGCAGGCGCGGCACGCGCACGTCCACTTCGGCGCGCGCGGTTTCGGCAATTACGTTGGAGCGCGTGCCGCCGGCAATCACACCGGGATTGACGGTGATGCCGCGTTCCGGATTGGTGAAGCCGGCGATGCGCTGGATCTGACGCGCCAGTTCCAGTACGGCGCTGGCGCCGGCCGAAAAATCGACGCCCGCGTGCGCCGCCCTGCCATGTACCGTCACGGCGAACACGCCCACGCCTTTGCGCGCGGTCTTGAGTTTGCCGGACAAGCCGGTTCCGGGCTCCAGAACCAGCACGGCGCGGCTCGCGCGGGCGTTGGTTTCGGTCAGTGTGCGAGAACTCGGGCTGCCCACCTCTTCGTCTGAATTGAGCTGCAGCAAGACGCGCGAAGGCACGGGAATTTCCAACTCTCCGAGGGCGCGGACGGCGAAGACAAAAGACGCGATGCCGGCCTTCATATCGAGCACGCCCGGTCCCCACAGCCGGCCGCGGGCGCGGCGAAACGGCATGCTGCGCAGCGTGCCCAGCGGCCAGACCGTATCGGAGTGCCCCAGCACGAGCACCTGCCCGTTTTTCCGGCGTCCGGGCAGACGCATTTCACAGCTCAGGTGCGGGCCGAACGTGCCGCCGGCGTGCTTGCGAATGCTCCCCATCGGCGCCAGCGTATCGGAGACCAGTTCCACGAAACGCCCCACCGCGGTGGCATCGTCGCTCGGCGACTCCACTTCCACCAGTGAGGCCAGCAGCGCAATGAGAGCTTCCCGCTGGTGCCGGATATGACGAAGGATTGGGTCCACGGAGGCTATCTTAGTACACCGCTTGAGAGATTCGGCGGCGCATCGGGGGCTTTCAGCGGTCAGCCAAACCGGGCTGAGCCGATGGCCGATCGCCTATCTCGATCCCCAGCGCACGGCAATCGTTCGCCACCATCTCGCGCACAATTCCTTCAAACCCGGTCTGAAATTTCCAGCCGAAAACGCGCTGTGCTTTGGAGGCGTCGCCTTGCAGAATGTTCACTTCCGCCGGGCGGAACAACTGCGGATCCGGCACCACGTATTTCTCGTAGTCCAAACCGGCCAGGCGGAAAGCCAGGTCGACGAACTCGCGGACGGAATGGGTTTCCCCGGTGGCGATGACATAATCGTCGGGTTCGGGCTGCTGCAGCATTTGCCACATCGCCCGGACATACTCCTTGGCGTGGCCCCAGTCCCGCTTCGCCTCCAGGTTGCCCAAGGGGAGCTTATCGGCTTTGCCCGCCGCGATCCGCGCCGCGCCGGAGGTAATCTTGCGGGTCACGAATTCGTAGCCGCGCCGCGGGGATTCGTGGTTGAACATGATGCCGCTGGAAGCGTGCATGCCATACGCCTCGCGATAATTCCGCGTCAGCTCGAAACCCGCCACCTTGCTGATTCCGTAACTGGAACGTGGGTGAAACGGGGTGCGTTCGTTCTGCGGAACGTACTCGGCTTTGCCGAACATTTCGCTCGACCCGGAAAAGTAAAAATGGCATCGGGGAGCCAGGTTCTTGAGCGTGGCCAGCAGGTAATGGGTGCCGTTGATATTGGTCTGCAAGGTAGAAAATTCGTCGTCGAACGAGTAACTGACGAAACTCTGGGCGGCCAGGTGATAGCATTCGTCGGGACGCACCTTGTCGACCACCTGGTGCAGGCTGGCGTAGCTTTCGAGCGAAGCCGCGTGGAACTGGATGCGGTCGCGAATTCCGGCGAGCCGGCGGAGGCGGTTCTCCGGATCCTCGAGCGCCACGCGGCGCACGATACCGTGCACTTCGTAACCCTTGTCCAGAAGGAGTTCCGAGAGGTAAGAGCCGTCCTGCCCGGTGATGCCGGTAATCAGGGCGCGTTTCGCCGCCATGAGCTATTGATGGTAGCACCGGAAAACGGAACCGGAAAATGCCCTGGCCCCAAAACCTCCAAGCCGGCGAAAGAAAACGCCAAGCGCTCCACTTGGAGCCGCGACCCGGATGGGCGCATTTCCTATTGCAGGGTAACAACCGCAACGCCTAAGCCGCCCAGCGTATATTTGTTTTCCGACAATTTCCGCGACACGGGCGGATTACTTTTGGTGGTCTGGTCGACGAATTCAACCTTCTTGCCGGGCTGAGGCAGGGTCAATTCGACGTCGCGATCCCGCTTGTTCACCAGCAGGAGCTTGTGCTCCCCATCCCCTCGCCCGATAAAACCGAGCGCGTACACTGCAGGCGTACCGGACGAGGCGCTTACAATCTTGTCACCGGGGCCAAAATTATTCTTCAACAATTCGAGTACACGAAAGCGAGCATTGGGCTCTCCGGTGTTCCAGTCCACCATGGAAACGCTCGGAAACTGGGTGGGGTAACCCACGAGCTGGGACTCACCGGCGACGTCGATACCCAGCGTGGCAAGCTGCCCGAAAACGTAAGCATAGGTAGCTCCCGAAAGAGCCCAATACGAATCTGGAATCGCCGCCGTGACATGGCCGGGCTTGTCCTGCAAACCATCGTCCGCCGAAATGGACCCGATTTCATCCACGGTGGTTCGTGTTGCGGGCGACAGCCGCTTACGGATTTCCTCTATGAACCTCACGGTAGTCAAGAAACGATCCGCCTGCTCAAAAAATGTGAACTGCTGGACCTCGGCGGTCTGGCCGGCGCCAGGCGAGGCGTAGAAATGATACGAGATCATATCCATGGGAATACCGGGCTTATGGTTGGCTCGATTCAGGAAATATTCGAACATGCGCGGGTTGTCCGAAGGCATCGCCAGCGCCAGTCCGACGAACTTCATTTGCGGCGCCACGGCCTTGATCGCGGAAACAATGGCGTCGTAGCACAAGGTATATTGTTCCGGCGTCATTTTGTGTTCAAAATCAGGCTCGTTCAGCACCTCCCAATACGGAATCTTAAAGCGATGGCCGGATTCATGCCGCTTGCCGTACTCATCGGTGAATCCACCGTTCACGTACCAGCTCACGAGTCTCGCATAGTAGTCGCCCAGTTCTTTGCCGGATGGATCGCGCAATTGCGTGCCTTGGGTGTAATTCCAAATCGCCTGGTCGGGGTCGCTCGGATACGCCACCGGCTGTGGCGTGACCCACATCCACTGTGGTGTGGTGCTGAAATTCACGATAACGGAGTGGCCGCTGGTGGCATTCAAGAAATCCTCCGTCATGGGATCGATCGACGAAAAATCCCACGAGGCGTGGCCATTGGCGGGCGGTTCCAGTTCAGCCACGCCCAGCCTGGGATACGGCAGCCAGGGAACGTATCGCACGTACTCGGCGCCCAGCCGCCGGACCGCGGCATAGGCCCGGTCGTGAACGGCGGACCGGGGCCGCAGGGGAGGGTTCACCACTACCTGCAAGGTTGGCGTAGTCTTGGAAACGCTTTGAATGTTGTCCCAGGGAACTACAACGTTTTGGCCGAACGCCGGCACGGCGGCGGCGCACAACATCAACACAAAAGAGATATTGCTCATTCTCATAGTTTCTCTCGCTAACAGGCGCTATCGCATGTAGAACAAGCTCAGACGAGGCAAGCCGGCCTGTTCGAGCAGGTTGCGGTCCAGGTACTGCTTTTCGAGTAACCCCAGTTGCGCGGCGGTCATCTTGGAACGATAGGGGCGTAACTGGCGGTCCAGCTCCTGGCGCGAGGCCAGGGCCCGTTCCTCCGATTGACCGGCGCGCGCGTGGGCGATCATTTTCTCTTCCAGCACGGTCAGCCGCTGTTCCAGGGCTTCCAGGTCGGTGGCCAGCCGTTCGACGTCTTTCGCCAGGCCGTCCAACACGGCGGCAATTTCCTCGTATCCGGGCGGCATGGCCCGCGCGTTGGCCGACAGGTAGGCGCGAAGCTCTTCGGTGGCGAAGGCCGGCGCGGCGGCGCGTTCCGGCCGGGCATCGCCGCCGGCCATTTTCTGCGCTTCGCTCAGCACTGCCTGGGCGCAGAACGCCAGCGAGTTCACCATCTGGGTCTTGACTTTGCGCGACCGCCATTTTTCGAAAGCCGTCTCGATGCCGCGCAGCACCGCTTCGAGCGGCACGTCCTGGTTCTTCCAGCTTTCCGCCAGCGCCCAATCGAGAGGCGACAGCAAAAACAGGCTGGTGCCGCGCGCGCGCTGGAAGTGCTCTTCAATTTCGGTGAAGTAGTTGAAGTAGTTCACTGGCCGTCGGCTGCTTTTCCCTGGTTGCGTTCCCAGATCATGCGCAGCCCTTCGAGCGTCAGGTGCTCGTCGACGATCTTCAGATAGCGCGAACCGCTGACGATCATGCCCGCCTGGCCGCCGGTGGCGACGATCTTGGTGTCGGCGCCCAGCTCCGCCACGATGCGCTCCACGATCCCGTCAATCATCCCGATCGCGCCATAGTACAGACCCGATTGCATACTGGCGACGGTGTTGGTGCCGATAACCTGTTTGGGTGCGCCGAAATCGACCAGCGGCAGCCGCGCCGTTCGCGCGAACAGGGCTTCGATGGCGATGCCGATGCCCACCGCGATGGCCCCGCCAAGGTATTCGCCGTCGCGCGAAATCACGTCGAAATTGATGGTGGTTCCCATGTCCACCACGATGCACGGACCACCGTATTTGTAGAATCCGGCCACCCCGTTGACCAGCCGGTCCGCGCCCACTTCGTTGGGGTTGTCGTAGCGGATGGCCAGGCCGATGTCGGTGCGCGGCGTCACAAACATCGCCGCGGTGCCGAAATACCGCTCGGTCATGAACGCCAGGGTGGAATCGATGGGCGGCACCACGCTGCAAATAATGATGCCGTCGATGGCGCCGATCTCGAGGCCCGCCGGCGAGAACAGGTTCCGCAGCAGGATGCCCCACTCGTCGGCGGTCTGCTCGTGCACCGTGCGCAGCCGCCACTGGCTCAGCAGCCGCTGGCCCTCGAATGCGCCGATGGTGATATTGCTGTTGCCCGCGTCAAGTGCCAGAAGCACGTACGCCTCCCGCAAGGATCAAGGTAACCGTTCCGTCGTCCTGCCGAACCCTGAGAAAGCCCGCATCGTCCAGACCGCAGGTGGTGCCGGCGATGGTCCCGTCGGGCAAGTTTACCACCACGCGCCGTCCGGATGCGTAGCTGGACGCGTGCGTAAACAGCCGCAGGATGGTGGGCGCATCTTCGCTGGCGAATTCATCCACCGCGCGGACGAGCGCCAACAGAATTTCCTCCCGCGAAGGGAGTGATCCGGAACCCGTCCAGGCGAGGGCGAGCGAGGTAGCTTCGGTTTCCAGACCGGGCGGAAACCGGCGGTGCGCGATGTTGATGCCGATGCCGGCAATCGCCCGTCCGTCGACCAACTGCACCAGGATGCCCGCCAGTTTTCGGGTGCCCAGCATCACGTCGTTGGGCCAGCGCAGGTCGCAGGCGATGCCGGCGACGGAGACGATCGCCTCGGCCGTAGCCAGCCCCAACGCCAGCGTTAGCAGCGGCGTGGGCGGCAGCACCATGGAGCAGTAGATGCCGGCGCCCGGTTCGGAGTGCCAGGCGTGTCCATGACGGCCCTGGCCGGCGGTCTGCTCATCGGCCAGCACGACCGACCCGGGCTCCAGCCCGGCGGCGGCACGCATGGTGGAGTCGATGGAGGGGTAGTAGTCGATGCGTCGCGCCGGGAACGCGCGCCGCAGCCGGTCGATGTCGAGAGGGATCATGGCAGTAACTTCCAGGGTGACCACGTGGCGCGCGCACTCTTGCGTGCCGCGTCGGCACTCCTGCCGACGCCCGGCTTCCGCACTGTGTAACGACTGCAAAGACGTGTCGAGAGGAGTCTCGACACGGCACGCAAGAGTGCGCGCGCCACGTCTGCCATCCACCTTCGAGATGTATGCCCTGGCGAGGCAGGACAGACCACAAACAGCGATGGTCTGCCCCACAGCGTTTCTCTCACGCCAGCTCCAGCCGGAAACTCAGGTCTACCGCCGGCGCGGAATGGGTGATGGCGCCGCAGGATACGAAATCGGCGCCGGTGTCCGCGTAGGAGCGCACGTTGTCGAGCGTGATGCCACCGGAAAGTTCCACCGCCGCCCGGCCGGCGATCTCTTGAATCCACGCGGCAGCTTCGGCGGGGGTGAGGTTATCCAGCAGAAGATGGTCCGCGCCGCACGCCAGAGCCTCCGCCAGCTCTGGGCGGGTGCGCACTTCAATTTCGATTTCGAGGCCGCTCCGCCGCGCGCCTTCGATCGCCTGACGGACGCCCCCGGCGGCGGCGATGTGATTGTTCTTGATGAGAACGGCGTCCCACAGCCCGAGGCGGTGATTGGTGACGCCGCCGGCGCGGACCGCGGCTTTTTCCAGCATGCGCATGCCGGGGGTGGTTTTGCGCGTATCGAGAACGCGGCAGCGAGTACCGGCTACGGCATCGGCGTAGCGCCGCGCCAGCGTTGCCACTCCGCTCAGCCGCTGCAGAAAATTGAGAGCCACGCGTTCGCGTTCGAGCAATTCCCGCGCATTGCCGGAAACCGTGGCGATGATCTCGCCATCGGCACAGCGGTCGCCGTTCCGCTTGCGCAGTTCGAGGCCTTCCGGATAAATCTCTTCGAGCACCTCGAGACCGGCCACGATCAGTTCCTGGCGCGCCAGGAAGCAGCCGCTGGCGCGCCGCGACGCGGACACGCAGGCGCGGCTGGTGACATCGCCCGAGCCGATGTCTTCTTTGAGCGCCAGGCGGACGATGGCGAGGCTCATAGGCCGGCGAGTTCGTCGTCTATCTTGCGCAACTGGGCTTCGTACTCCACCAGTTTCTGCCGGATCGATTCGACGACGTGGGTGGGAGCCTTACCCAGAAATACCGGATCGTTCAATTGCCTCGTGCCGCTGGCGACATTTTTCTGAAGCTGAGCCTTGTCTTTGTCCAGACGTTTTCGGAGCGCGTCCTGCTGCGATTGGGGAACGTTCAACACCAGGTCGAATTCGGCGGTGGAGCGCTTGGCGACAGCCGCTTTGGGAGCCTCCCCGGCGCGAAATTCCAGCGCCACATTGGCCAGTTTCTGAATGGCCGCGGCATGACGCTCGGCGACGGCCAGACCGGCGTTGCGCGAATACAGCGTCCCGGAAAGTTGCTGTTTGGGATCGAGCTTGGCCTCGGTGCGCAGCGTGCGCGCCAGCGTCACCACCTCCTGCAGCACTTCGATTTCGCGCTCGGCTCTGTGGTCGGTGCCCTGCTGGCTGTATTGCGGGTAAGGGGCCAGCGCGATCGAAACCGGCCGTGCCGCGCCTTTGGCCAGCCGCTGCCAAAGCTCCTCGGTAAGAAACGGCATGGCGGGATGGAGCAGGCGCAGCGCGGTTTCAAACGCCGCCAGCGTGTTTCGCCACGCGGCGGTCAGTCCGCTGTTCTCTTCGAAGCGCTGCTTTTTCAGCTCCAGATACCAGTCGCAGAATTCGTGCCAGAAGAAGTGCCACAGCACTTGCGCGGCCTCGTGGTAGCGGTAGGTTTCGATGGCGCGGTTGGCTTGTTCCGCGCAACTGTTCAGGCGGCTGAAGATCCAGCGGTCCTCGATCGGAACGGCCAGGGTGACCGGGTCGGCCTCGGGCCGGAATTCCTCCAGGCTGACCGGGACCCAGGGCTCGACGCCGGAGCGCTCCATATGGAGGAACAGGAACCTGGCCGCGTTCCAGATCTTATTGGCGAAGGCGCGCGAGCTTTCCATGCGATCTTCGGTCAGGACGATATCCGTGCCGGGTGCGGCGCCTTGCAGCAGCGCCATGCGCACGGCGTCGGTGCCATACTTTTCGGTCACCACCAGCGGATCGATGGTATTTCCCCTGGTCTTGGACATCTTCTGCCGTTCGGCGTCGCGCACCAAGCCGTGGATGTAGACCTGACGGAACGGCACGTCGCCCATGAATTCGATGCCCAGCATGATCATGCGGGCCACCCAGAAAAACAGGATGTCGAAGCCGGTGATGAGCAGCGAGGTAGGGTAATAGGTGGCCAGGTCTTCGGTCTGTTCCGGCCATCCCAGGGTGGAAAACGGCCACAGGCCGGAGCTGAACCAGGTATCGAGCACGTCGGTGTCCTGCCGGATTTCGCCGGAGCCGCAATGCGCGCAGACCGCCGGCGCCTCCCGCGCCACCGTAATCTGTTTGCACGTGCCGCAGTGCCAGGCGGGAATCCGGTGCCCCCACCAGAGCTGGCGCGAGATGCACCAGTCGCGGATGTTGTACATCCACTCGAAGTAGGTCTTCGACCAATTGGCGGGGATGAAGGCGATGCGGCCGCTTTCCACGGCTTGAATCGCCTTCTCGGCCAGCGGCTTGGTCCTGACGAACCATTGCGTCGAGACCAGCGGCTCGACCACGGTCTTGCAGCGGTCGCACCTGCCCAGGTTGAGCTTGTAATCTTCGGTCTTGACCAGCACGCCCAGTTTTTCCAGATCGCTCAGGACGCGTTTGCGGGCTTCGAAGCGCTCGAGACCGGCGTAGGGGCCGGCCGCCGCGGTCATGGCGGCGTGCTCGTCGATCACCTGGATCTTGGGAAGGTTGTGGCGGCGGCCGGCTTCGAAATCGTTGGGGTCGTGGGCCGGCGTGACCTTCACCACGCCGGTGCCGAATTTCGGATCGGCCAGCTCGTCGGCGATGATCGGAATCTCGCGATCCATCAGCGGCAACCGGACCGTGCGGCCGTGCAGATCCGCGTAGCGTGGATCGGTGGGATGAACGGCTACCGCGGTATCGCCCAGCATGGTCTCCGGGCGCGTGGTGGCTACCACGACGTACCGGTCCATGAGGCCGTTGACCGGATAGCGCAGGTGCCACAGGTGACCGGCGGCCTCGCTATGGCTCACTTCCAGGTCGGAGAGCGCGGTCTGGCAGCGCGGGCACCAGTTCACCATGTACTCGCCGCGATAGATCAGTCCTTTTTCGTACAGGCGCACGAATACTTCGCGCACCGCGCGGCTCAGACCGGGATCGAGAGTGAAGCGCTCGCGGCTCCAATCGCAGCTCGCGCCCAGCCGAATCATCTGCCTCTTAATGGTGTCGCCGTATTGGACTTTCCACTCCCAGACCCGCTTCTCGAAGGCTTCCCGGCCCAGGTCGAGACGATTCACGCCCTCTTCGGCCAGCTTACGCTCCACCACCATCTGGGTGGCAATGCCGGCGTGATCCGTGCCGGGCAGCCAAAGCGTGTTGTGCCCCAGCATGCGATGCCAACGAACGGTGACGTCGATTTCGGTATGTTCCAGCATGTGGCCGATGTGCAACACTCCGGTCACGTTGGGCGGAGGAATGACCAGCGAGAATACCCGCCCGGACGCCCGTTGGGAGGCGCGGAAGATACCGGAATCGATCCACCACTGAGCCCACTGCGGTTCGAACCGCTGGGGCTCGTACACTTTCTCAATTTGCATGGGGAAATAACTACTATAACGCGCGCCGGCAATGGGATTGGGGCGCGGAGACAGAAAGGGCGGGCGCTCACAGAAAGGCGCCCGCCCTATCGAAACCAAAGCTTCCAAAGAAGGAACAGCATCCCGGCAGCAAAACCCGCTCCGGCTTGATACTCCTGGTTGTTTAGATACAGAGAGAACGAAAAAGGATCCGAATTATTTTGGAGCGTGGGCCGAACCCGCGGCCAGAGTGCCGGAACCTGAGCGGCGTACGCGGCGTAGCCCGGAAAAATCTCGCGCAGGTGTTGCTCCTCCAGTCGAATCACCGGCAGATAAACGAAAACAAATACCAGTACGAATAGAATCGCCAGCCCCGGGCTGCGGGCCGCGATGGAGAGCCCGGCCGCCACCAGCAGCGTGCCGATGTAGAGCGGATTGCGGGTGTAGGCATACGGGCCGCCGGTGGCCAGTTGGCGGTTCTTGGCCAGGCAGCCGGCGGCCCATCCGCGCAGGGCCAGGCCCGCCAGCGACAGCGGCAAACCGGTCCACAAAGAGGGTGCGGTGGGATGCGAAAACCAGGCGAACACCAGCACCAGCAGGAATCCGGACGGCACGCGCAGGCGCGCCACGGTATCGGCATACAGTTTGGGAAACCGCGGCATCAGCCGACAAACCCGAGCGCTTCGCGCAGTGTCTCAAAAACCTGGCCGGGTGAAATGCGGCGCATGCTGTCGTCTATGGTATCGCCGCGCTTATAGGTTGTGACGGCGCCCGCGTCGCGCAATACACGCAGGCCGGCGTTGGCCTGGTAGGGGCCGTTGCGCGCCGGGTCGGTGGGGCCGAAAATGGCAACTCCCGGTTTGCCCAACGCGGCTGCCAGGTGCATGGGGCCGCTGTCCACGCCGACGATGGCTGTCGCCCGCCGCGTGGCCCAGATCAATCCCTCCAGCGACGAAACGTGGATCCCAACGCCCTCGACCACAGGCACCTTCCCGGTGGAGGGGACGTTCCACACCAGCGGCAGGCCCAACTCACGGCGCAAACGCTCTGCCAGTGCGCCGTAAAACTCCAGCGGCCATTGTTTGCCGCGCCATCCGGCCACCGGCGATGCGAGCACGAAATCGCCAGCCGGGAGTTCCCCTTCCGGCCGACCCTGGGGCAGCGAGAATTCGTGAAACCTGGTGTTGGTGCCGGGCACCGCCGCCGCCAGGTCGAGGCACTGATCGGCGCGATGCGAAGCGCTGGAATGAACCGTATCGGAATAAAACAGCGTAGCTGCCGGTTCGCGCACTTGCGTACGGTCGAAGCCGAAGAGCCGGCCTGGCCGGGCCGCTTTCGCAACCAGCGCGGACTTCAGCAACCCCTGAAAATCCACCGCGCAATGGTAGCGTTCCGAGCGCAGTTCGCGCCAGGTTTCGCGGAGTGACGCCAGGCTGCCGCGCCGCACCATCACCAACCGGTCCAGGTAGGGATTGCCTTCGAGAAGCGGTGCCCACCGCGGCTCGATCGCCCAGGTGATGCGCGCCGCGGGATGGCTGGCCTTCAACGACGCCACCGCGGGCAAAGCATGCAGAATGTCGCCCATGGCGCCCAGGCGGACAACCAGAAGCCGGAGATCAGGCATGGTGACGGCGGCGGACATCTTCGATCAGCTCATGACGGCGGCGCAGGTCGGCCGTTTCCAGGCGCGCCACCCGGGAAGGCCGCAACACATCGAGCAGCGCGGAGGGATCGGGATCGTCCGCTGCAACGACGTAATCCACCGCGCGCAGCGCCGCGACCAATTCCGCGCGTGTACGCTCGGCCAGAAGTTCACTCTCCAGCGGTAGAACCACCACCACCAGCGGCCCGGCGCCGGTGAGCGCATCCAGTTCGGCGACGTGCGCGGGACCGAGAACGTCGAAATAACCGACGGCAACCGTGGGCGCGGTCAGGCCCAGCGCGGGGAGTGCCTCCGGCAAAACGATCTTGTTGCGACTGTCCATGGAAAGGTGCCGGCTCAAGACCAATGTAGCGCAGGCATGGAGCGAGCCAGGCGGGTCGGGTTCCTTAATACGCGCTCGATGTGCGGCGCAGGATTGCGCTGACTGCTACTGCATTGGAGCTCGGCGGCATCTTTGACGGTGACGGTCATAGCCGAAGCAATTATGCGTTGCTTCCGCCAGAAGCATAGCAGACGGGCCGAACGCGTGCGCGGTCAGCCGCCGATGGGGCTGCCTCTAACCCGGCGCGCCGGCACAAAGCTTCCCCGCAGCTTCAATCACCCGTTCCGCCGAGACCCGTGTCATACACCGATGGTCGATGGGACACTCGCGCAGCAGACAGGGACTGCATTCGGCGTGTTCCCTGACGACCATGGCGAGCGAGCCGGTGGGGCCGGTGGTTACGTCGTCGGTGGCGCCGAAAACCGCTATCGTCGGTACGCCTAGCGCGGAGGCCACGTGCATCGCGCCCGAATCATTGCACAGAAACAGCCGGCAACAAGCGGCCAGGTCGATGAACTCGCGCAGCGAGGTTTCGCCGGCCAGGTTGCGCGCGCCGGGGATTTCCCGAGCCACGCTTTCCGCCAACTCCCGCTCCGCGGCGGCGCCGAACACCAGCACGGTGCCGTCCGCCGGCCGCAACGCGCGGCCGCATTCGGCAAAGCGCTCGCTCATCCACCGTTTGGCGTTACCGTAGGCAGCGCCCGGGCTGATGCCGATCACCGGCTCGGCAATGCCCAGCGCCGCCAGATGTTCGGCTCCCGAGCGGCGCGCGGTTTCCACGTTTTCCAGAGCAATCGCGTCGCAAGGCGGAAACCGGTCGATCACTCCCGCGCGGCGCAACAGCTCCAGATAATAAAAGCGTTCATGCCGCGGGATGTCGCCGGACTCAGGAACGGGGATGGCGCGCGTCAACAGCCAGCCGCGGCCGTCGCGGTTGTAGCCGATCCGTTCCGGAATGGCCGCCAGCCAGGCGACGAGCGCGGCGTCGAACGCGTTCTGCAGCAGAATGGCGCAATCGAACCTTTCTTCGCGAAGCTCGCGGGCGAAGGCGCGCCGGGCCGCGAAATTGCGTGGCGCGGGATACGGGATGACCCGATCCACCGCGTCTTCGCGGGCGAACAGATCGGCCAGCCCGGGCCGCGCCACCAGCGCCAGTTGCGCGTGCGGCAGAGTATTACGAATGGCGCGAATGGCCGGCAACGACATCACCGCATCGCCCAGCCAGTTAGGGGAGCGGACGCACACGCGCGCTACCGAAGATGGGTTGAAGTCCACCGCAGCCTCCAGCATATCGTGGGGCAGACCGGCGTTTCTTGTGGTCTGCCAACCGATCGCCGAATCCCGCGGCCTCCAGCTTGGCGAGCCTGACAGACCGCGAAGAACGATGGCCTGTCCCACGGTACCCTGGAAGCATGAGCTTCCAGCTTGCCGTGACCTACCGCCCGCGCGGCGACCAGGAAAACGCCATTGCCGAACTCACGCGCGGGGTCCGCGACGGCGAGCCACACCAGGTGCTGCTGGGCGTTACCGGCTCCGGCAAAACCTTCACCATGGCCAAGGTGATCGAAGCCGTCAATAAGCCGGCCCTGATCCTGGCCCACAATAAGACTCTGGCCGCCCAGCTCTATCACGAGTTCAAAGTATTCTTTCCCCAAAACGCCGTCGAGTATTTTGTCAGCTACTACGACTATTACCAGCCCGAAGCCTACATTCCATCGAGCGACGTCTATATCGAAAAAGAAGCCACCATCAACGATGAGCTCGACAAACTCCGCCTGGCGGCCACCAAATCCCTGTTCGAGCGCCGCGACTGCGTCATCGTCGCCTCGGTAAGCTGCATCTACGGCCTGGGCTCGCCGGAAGCCTACTACGGCATGTTGCTGATGCTCGAAAAGGGGCAGAACATCACCCGCAACCAGATCGTTTCGAAGTTGGTCGACATCCTCTACGAGCGCAACGAAACCGATTTCAAGCGCGGCACCTTCCGCGTGCGCGGCGACGTGATCGAAATCTATCCCACTTACGACGACTACGCCTACCGCATCGAATTGTTCGGCGAGGAAGTGGAGAGCCTCTCGCAAATCGATCCGCTGCTGGGCCAGGTGCGCCAGACTTACACCCGCCTGCCCATCTATCCCAAGACCCACTACGTGATGAGCGACCAAACCAGGGACAGCGCCCGCGAGAGCATCCGCCAGGAGCTGGAGTGGTGGCACAAAGAACTGGAAAAGCAGGGCAAGCTGGTGGAAGCGCAGCGCCTCTACCAGCGCACTATGTTCGACCTGGAAATGATCAAGGAGATCGGCTACTGCCACGGCATCGAAAACTACTCGCGCCATTTTTCGGGCCGCCTGCCTGGCGAAGCGCCGCCCACCCTGCTCGACTACCTGCCGCACGATTCCATCATGTTCATCGACGAGAGCCACCAGACCATGCCCCAGATCCGCGGCATGTATCACGGCGACCGCTCGCGCAAGGAAGTGCTGGTGTCGCACGGCTTCCGCATGCCCAGCGCGCTCGACAACCGGCCGCTCACTTTCGAGGAGTTCGAGCACCGCGTCAATCAGGTGGTCTATGTGTCGGCCACGCCCGGGCCGTATGAGCTGACCAAGGTCAACGGCGTGGTGACGGAGCAGATCATCCGTCCCACCGGCCTGCTCGATCCGTGCATCGAAATCCGGCCGGTGAAGGGCCAGGTGGACGACCTTCTGGGCGAGATCCGCAAGTGCGTGGCCTTGAACCAGCGCGTGCTGGTGACCACGCTCACCAAGCGCATGTCCGAGGACCTGGCCGAGTATTACGCCGAAGTGGGCGTGCGCTGCAACTACCTGCATTCGGAAATCAGCACGCTCGATCGCATGCGCATTCTACGCGATCTGCGGCGCGGCGAATTCGACGTGCTGATCGGCATCAACCTCCTGCGCGAAGGCCTCGACCTGCCCGAGGTGGCGCTGGTAGCGATTCTCGATGCCGATAAGGAAGGCTTCCTGCGATCCGCCGGCTCGCTCATCCAGACCATGGGCCGCGCCGCCCGCCACGTGGAAGGCCGCGCCGTGCTCTACGCCGACGTGATGACCGACAGCATGAAAAGAGCCATCGACGAAACCACCCGCCGCCGCCAGGTTCAGAGCGAATACAACCAGCTCAACCACATCGTGCCGCAATCCATCGTCAAGCCCATCGATATGAGCCTGGTCGCCATAGCCGAAGCCGACTACGTCACCGTGCCGATCGAAAGCGATGAAGAGTTCGATAGCCTGGAGCCGGCCCAGCGGCAAAAGTTCATCGACGAGTTGGAAGAGAGAATGCGGGAGGCGGCCCGGAAGTTCGAGTTCGAGAAGGCGGCGCAGTTAAGGGATCGGGTGAAGGAACTGCGGATGAGTGTGGTGTGAGCCCGACAGCGCTGCTGCTCAACTGAGGTGTTGAGCGGTGGTTCTCCTGCCGCCACGCTGGCTGCTTTCCGAGAAGCCAGGATAGCGCCCCGTGGCGCAGGCATTCCTGCCTGCTGTGTCGAGAGTCGTCTCGATACTTCTTCGAGGCCGCGGCACAGCGTAGGAGGCGCACGAAAAGGACCGGCGACATGAGTCACCGGCCGCGCTTCATCTCGTCCTCGACAATCGGCGCGATGGCGTTTACCTCGAACACACCATTGAATTTCTTGCCGTCGATGAAGAACGTGGGCGTTCCTTCCACGCCGGCGACTTCGCCTTCCTGCTCCTCGGCGTGCACGCGCGCGGCGTACTTATGGCTATCCAACTCGGCGTGAAAACGTCTCATGTCGAGGCCGGTTTCGGTTGCCCAGGCCAGAATTCGCGCGTAGTTGATCTGGCGGAAATTGGCGTACATTCTGTCGTGCAGAGGCCAGAATTTGCCCTGCGCGTGCGCGGCCAGCGACGCTTCAGCGGCCAGCGCGGCCTGCGAATGATCCTCCAGCGGGAACTGCTTGAAAACCAGCTTCACGTCTTTCGGGAATTTCTGCACCAACTGCGCCGCCTCAAGCTCCGCTTTGGCGCAATAGGGGCACTGAAAATCGGAGAACTCCACGATGGTGACCTTGGCGTTGGCCGGTCCTTTATATGGCGCGCCGTCGATGGCGAGCTTCACTGCGGGTTCCAGAACCGGAGGCGGCTTCTTGGCGTATTTGTCGAGCTCGGTACGAATCGCCGCTTCCGATTTTCCGGAGGCGGCGGCGCGAACCGCGAAGGAGGCTAAACGGCGGCTGACGCCGCATGCCGGATCCTGCACCCGGCACTCAGCGACCCTCATCCGGCAACCGCAGGCGCACGGCTCCGAGCGAAGTACCGCCAGCACCGCGTCGCGCTGAGACTTCGAGAGCCCCGAAAAATCGACTCCCGGCAGCGCGTCGATCTTCTTCCAGTCGGACCCCTGAGCCAGGCACATCAGAGCCACGGCGAGAAACAAAATGCTTCGGCGAATCATGCAACTTTATTGTCTCTTACCTTGGCGGAGGAGTGCTCCCGGGGCGAAAAGACCGCTCCTTGCGGGCGCGGCTCGGTACGCGCGCCACGGCTCCGGAGCTTCCTGACGGCCCGCTGTTATCATCTAGAGATATGCAGGAAGTTCGAATCGGCATCGTGGGCCTGGGCAACGTCGGCTCGGGAACGCTGGCCATTCTTGCCGAAAACGGGGACCAGATCGCGGATAAGCTCGGCTTTCGGCTTCGTGTCACCGCCGTGTGCAGCCGCTCCGTCGATGCAAAAAAACTGCCCGCCGGCTGCGGCGCGGTGCTGAAAACCGCCGACTGGCGGGAAGTGGTGAGGCATCCGGAGGTCGACATCGTCGCCGAGTTGGTGGGCGGCACCGGCGTGGCGGCCGAAATCATCGACGCCGCCATCGCCAACCGCAAGTCCGTGGTCACGGCCAACAAGGAATTGATGGCCTCCTGCGGGCCGGAAATCTGGGACCGCGCCATCAAGGCCGGCATCAACCTCGCCATGGAGGCCAGCGTCTGCGGCGGTATTCCGATTCACACCGTGCTGCGTGAAGGCATCTCCGGCGACCGCGTCACCACCTTCTACGGCATTCTCAACGGCACCTGCAACTACATCCTGACCGAAATGGAAAAGCGCGACGCGCCGCTCGATGAAGTGCTGCGCGAAGCGCAAGCCAAGGGCTACGCCGAAGCCGATCCCAGCGCCGACATCGACGGCTACGACGCCCGTTCCAAACTGGTCCTGCTTTCGGCCCTGGCGTTCGGCGAAAAGATCACGCCCTCGGACGTGTTCATGGAAGGCATCCGGCGGATTTCGCCCATCGATTTCCGCTACGCCCGCCAGTTGGGCCACACCATCCGCCTCATCTGCGGCGCGCGCCAAACGCCGGAGGGGCTGTTCCTTTTCGTCCGCCCCGCGCTCATCCCCAGCGACACCATTCTGGCCAGCGTTCAGGGCGCCTACAACGCGGTTTGGGTGCGGGGTAAGTACGGCGCCGACACCTTCTACTACGGCCGCGGCGCCGGCTCGTTGCCCACCGGCGTGGCCGTGGTGAGCGACCTGATGCGGGTGGCGCGCGAGATCCGCAACGGGAGCCCCGAACGCGTGTCTCCATTCGCCCACCAGCAATTGGCCGAGAACAAGCCGGTGTCCATTACCTTGCAGAAGCGCGCCTACTACCTTCGCTTCCGCGTCGAGGACCGGCCCGGAATCATCGCCCGGCTGGCCGGCATCCTCAGCAGCAAAAATATCAGCCTGGAAGCGGTGCTGCAGGAACCTTGCGACACCAAGCACGATCTGCCCTTCGTCATCACCGTGGAGCCGACCTCGGAACAATCCGTCCGCGAGGCGGTCGAGGAGATGGCGCGGCTCGACTTTCTCAAGGAGGCGCCACTGGCGCTGCCCATGGAGACGGCACTATGAAAATGCGCGCTTTTCCCGCCGCCCTTTTGTCGATCGGTTTGCTGCAGGCCCAGGTCGCTCAGCAGGCCAATTCCAACTATCAGACTGAACAGGGCCGCAAGAATATGGCCGCCGGCCTGGGCGATCCTCAACGCGACGAGACGCAGAGGCCCGGCGTCCTGGTCCGCGATATGGGCCTCCAGCCGGGCATGACCGTGGCGGATGTCGGAACCGGCGTCGGCTACATGCTGCCGTTCTTGAGCAAGCGCGTCGGGCCAGACGGAAAAGTCGTCGCCGAGGATATCTTCGACGACTTCCTGGCCGCGGCTAAACAAAAGGCCTCCGCCGCCAACCTCGCAAACGTGAGCTTTATCAAGGGCACGGAAACCGATCCCAACCTGCCCGAAGGCCAGGTGGATATGGTGCTGGCGCTCGACGTCTATCACCATTTCAATTACCCGGAGAAGATGCTGGCAGCCATTCACAAATCGCTGCGCGACAGCGGCAAGCTGGTGGTGGTGGAGTATTACAAAAGGCCGACAGCCATGGAGGGAGGCCGGGCCATGACCCACATACGTCTCGACATGCCTGACGCCATTAAGGAGATCGAGGCCAATCACTTTCACCTCGTCGAGGAGAAAGAGTTGAGCCGCGACGTGCAGTACATGCTGATTTTGGAGAAAAACTGAATATGCGCAGAATGGTTTATGGTGCCCTGGCGCTGGCTCTGCCGTTGGCCCTGGCGGGCCAAGTTCAGCCTGTCCCGGAGCCCGGCATCACCCGCCAGCAGGCGGATGAGATTCTCACCGAGCTGCGGCAGATCCGCCAGTTGCTGGAGCGGCAGGCTCAGGCCCAGGCCAAGGCGCCGGCCGAGGCGGCCCACGCCAAAATCAATCTGGAAGGCGCCGAAATGCTCGGCTCCAAAACCGCCCCGCTGACCATCGTCGAGTTCACCGATTACCAGTGCCCGTTCTGCCAGCGCTTCCACGTCAGTGTATTCGGCGATCTCAAAAAGGAATACATCGATACCGGCAAGGTGCGCTTCTATAGCCGCGACCTGCCGCTCGATTCCATCCATCCCAACGCCCGCCGCGCGGCCGAGGCGGCCCGTTGCGCCGCCGACCAGCACCAGTTCTGGACCTTCCGCGACGCCATGGGCGCGCATCCCGATAAGCTCGACCTCGAGAGCCTGCTGGCCGACGCCAAGGGTCTGAAAATGGATGTGCCGCAGTTCCGCACCTGCGTGGAAAGCCACAAGTATAAGGAAGCCATCGACGGCGACCTGCTCGAGGCCATGCGCATCGGAGCCGACGGCACGCCCGCCTTCGTGATCGGCAAGAGCACGCCCGAAGGCGTGGACGGCGAGTTGATGGTGGGCGCGCAGCCGCTCATCGAATTCGAACGGCGATTGAAGGCGTTGGAGACGAAGTAGCGGCCTCCACAGACTGATGAAGTCTGTGCCGCCTTCGATCGGTAACCCGCCGGCAGAATGGTGGCACAGGCTTTAGCCTGTGAGAATGTTGAAACTTATCGCGCCGCCAGATCTTCGGCGAAGATGCGGCGTGCGCTGGTGTAATCCTCCGGCAGCATAGGGCCCAGTTTGGCCGATTGCGCGGCTTCGCCGAACTCCTCGGCAAAAATGCCTTCCATCGTGCGGAACGCCAGCAGGCACGCTTCCACCACTTCGCTGCCGTAGCTTTCGGCGCCGTCTATCAGACGGTTGGCGCGCTCCAGGACGTTGCTGGCCGAGGCCACGCGCGCCTTGGCCTGGCTGACGATCTCCGGCCGGCGCATCAGCGAAAGGTGCCCGCCGAAAGTCTCCACCAGCCGAAGCCAGCGGTCGAGCACGATCTGCGCCCCGTAGCGGTGCGCGTCGAGCGCCATTTCGAAGGCGAAGGCAGCCCCTTTGGAGCGGCCCTCCAGGCGGCGCAGCGCCGCCGCGGCTGCATTCAATTCGCCTTCGAGCGAATCCGTAAACGCGGCTACGCAACCGAAGAACTGCGACTCGCCGATGCTGGGATAGTGGATGATGCGCACGGTTCTCAGGCGACGTGGTCGCCCAGCGCCCGTTCGATTTCCTGAGGGTCGATGCGCTCCCCGCTATTCAAGCGATCCACGATTCCACCGATGATTTCCTTGGCTTCTTCCTTGCGGTAATTGCGAATAAAACCGTCGTAAACGTGCTCGCCCGCCAGGGCGTGGTTGATTTCCGATTCCTTGTTGTGATCTTCGAGTTCGGTGAAGTAGACCACCCGGTATCGACCCGTATATTCGGTCTCCCGGTAGATCTCGAACATCACCTTGTCGGCTTCAAACAGCATAGAATCGAGGGTAGCACAGGCGGCTTTAATGCAGTGTCGCGGCGATGATCCAACCCAGCGCCAGCGCCACCCCGGCCGCCAGAATCGCCGCCGCCACGTTGCGCTCTTCCACGATCTGCTTCCAGAGGTCGAGCGGAGCCAGGCGCACCGCCAGCGCGAACGCCGCCAGGAACGCCAAAACTCCCGCGGCGGTGTAGAGCAGCCCATTGAGGAACGGGAATTCGGTCATCGGGTTTCCATCTCTTACTCTACCGGAAGGCGACGCCGCCCCGCGCCGCCGATGTATTAAAATGAAAACGGTGAGCGGGGTTGGCCTAGCGGCTGGGCGTCAGCCTTCCAAGCTGATTTAGACGGGTTCGAGTCCCGTACCCCGCTCCATAATCCGGCTTTATCGATGTGATCCCGCCCGGCTCGCCCGCCGGCGCCAGGCCGGGACCAGTATCAGGCCGATCAGAATCAGCGCGGCGCTCAGACCTACCCAAATTCCCGCCGCTCCCCAGCCCATCGGGAAGCATAGAATATAGGCCACTGGCAGACCGACCACCCAGTAACCCGCCAGGTGCGCCAGCATCGCCGTGTGCGTATCGCCCAGGCCGCGCAGCGCTCCGGTGGCCGTAACCTGCAGCCCGTCGAAGAGCTCGAAGAATGCGGCGATGCGTAGCAGCATGGCGCCGGTCGAGAGCACCGCGCGATCCCCGCTATACAGGCGGACGATGGAGGCAGGCGCCGTCCACAGCGCTACGCCGCAGACGGCCATGAAAGCGCCGCTCAGCAGGATCGCCGTCCAGCCGCGCGCCGCCGCCCCCTCGTAATCCTGCGCGCCGATGGCCTGGCCTACCCGCACGGCCGCCGCCGAACTCACCCCCAGCGGCACCATGTAGGTCGTCGAAACCACGTTGATGGCCAGGCTGTGCGCCGCCAGCGAGGCTTCGTCCAGCCGCGCCGCCAGCACCGTCACTAGGCCGAACACCGCGCCTTCAAACAGAATCTGCAAGGCCGCCGGCAGCCCCAGCGTTACCAACCGCCGGACCAGCGTCCACTGCGGCCGCCAGGGGAAACGGGCCGCCCCGCGCTCGTGCCACCAGACAGTCGCCAGCAGCACGGCTGCCATGTATCCGCGCGCAATCGAAGTCGACCACCCGGAGCCTTCCAGCCCCATCGCCGGCGCCCCCCAATGCCCGAACATCAACGCCCAGTTGCCGCCCAGATTCACCAGGTTGGCGCTCACCAGCGCGAACGTCACCGGTTTCACCACGTTGACCGCCTGCAGGTAGCGGCGAAACGCCGCATAGAACAGCAGCGGCGGCAGCCCCCACACCAGCGCCTTCAAATACGGCCCGCACAGCTCCAGCACGCGCGGCTGCACGTGGGCCGTTCTCAATAGGGGAATCAGGCCCAGAATCGCCAGCGCCACCAGCGGCGTCAACACGATCCCGAGCCAGCAGCCATTGGCCAGCGCGCGGCGCGCATCTTCCGGTTTGCCCGCGCCAAATGCCTGCGCCGCTAGCGTATCCATGCCCAGAAGCAAGCCAGTGCCGCAAATGGCGATGGGGTAGAACAGCATTGTTCCCAGGCTGCCAGCGCCCATCGCGGCGGCGCCCAGGCGGCCGGCCATGACGATGTCCACCACCCCCATGGCCATCCATCCCAGCTCGGCCAGCGCCAGCGGCACGCCCATCCGCAGGGTGGGCGGAATTTCGCGCCGCAACTCGCGCCACCCGGTCGTGATCATAGTCTGGTCGAGTCGCGCTTCGCTCGCGATTTCGGGTGCGCGCGGTCGTACACCGCCATCAGATCCGTCAGCGCCACTTGCGTATATTTCTGCGTGGTGGAAAGCCGCGCGTGCCCCAGCAATTCCTGAATCGCGCGCAGGTCCGCGCCATCCGCCAAAAGGTGAGTGGCGTAAGCGTGCCGGAAGGTGTGTGGATGCAGCGACGAGTCCTGTCCAAGCTGCGTGGCGTAGAACTTCACGATGCCATGGATGCCCCGCGTGGTCAGGCGCACGCCGCGGTGGTTCAAGAATACCGCGGCGTCGTCGCGCACCACCGGCCGTTCGCCCAGATACCGCTCCACCGCTTCGGCCGCCTGGCGCGGCATCGGCACCTGGCGTTCCTTGCGGCCCTTGCCGCGAACGCGCATCCAGCGTTCCGACCGGTCGATGTCCACCAGGTTCAACTCCGCCAGCTCGCTTACCCGAACGCCGCAGCCGTACAGCACCTCGAAAATGGCGCGGTCGCGCGCTGGAAAGGGCCGCTCCAGCTTATCGGCCGCCACCGCGTTCAGCAGCTCGTTGGTCTTTTCCGCGGTCGGCACCTCGGGCAGCTTTTGCGGCGCTTTGGGCGTGCGCAGCAGGCGCGCCAAATTGGCGGTGACCACCCCTTCGCGATGCAAAAAGCGAAACAGCCCCCGCACCGCGGCCAGCTTACGCCGAATGCTGACCGCGCTCAAATGTCGCCGATACAGCCACAGCATCCACTCGCGCAGCGTCAGCAGATCGACGGCTGCCGGCGCCGGCGGCGCCATATCCGGGGGCGACAGGAACTCCACGAACTGCCGCAGATCGCCCGCATAGGCCCTCAACGAGTGCGGCGACGAGCCCTCTCGCACCAGCTCGTCCAGGTAACGGCCGATCGCCTGCTCCAGTTCACACATCGGCGTGACTGTACTCGGCCCTGCTGTACCCACTCAGCGCCTCCAGTGCGCGCCGGCACACTTCGGCGTGGCGGGCCTTCTTGTCCCTCCGCAGCCGCTCGCGCGTCGCTTCGTCCAACTGCGGCAGAAGATCGAAAGTGATATTGGCGGGCTGGTAGTTGCTGCTGTCGGCGGCGGAAATGTAATGTGTCAGAGAGCCTAGCGCGGTCGAGCGCGGCAGCGGGCGCGGCCGCTCGCCCGTGGCCAGCGCCGCCGCGTGCATCCCGGCCACCAGCCCCGTGGCGATGGCTTCCACGTATCCTTCCACGCCTGATATCTGCCCCGCGAAGAAAACTTCCGGCCGCGCCCGAAGCTGCAGCGTGTCCGATAGCAGCGCCGGCGCGTTGATGTACGTGTTGCGGTGAATTTGTCCGTAGCGCAGAAATTCGGCGTTGGCGAGCCCCGGTATCAACCGCAGCACGCGCCCCTGCTCGCCGAATTTCATGTGGTTCTGAAACCCCACCAGGTTGAAGCTGGATGCCCGCCCCGTCTCCTGCCGGAGCTGCACCACCGCGTACGGACGCCTGCCCGTGCGCGGATCCGTCAGCCCCATCGGCTTCATGGGACCGAAACGCAGCGTCTCCCGCCCGCGCCGCGCCAGCTCCTCGATCGGCAGGCAGGCTTCGAAATACGGCGTGGCGTCTTCGGCGATGTGCGCCGTGGCCGCTTCCGCCGCCAGCACCGCGTCCACGAAGCGCTCATATTGCTCCCGATTGAGCGGGCAATTCAGATAGTCGGCGGTTCCATCGGTCGATTTGCCGTAGCGCGATTCCCAAAAGGCAATCCCTGTATCCACCGTCTCCGCATCCACAATCGGGCTGATACTGTCGTAAAAGTACAATCGTTCGGAACCCGTCAGCCGTGCGATGGAGTCCGCCAGCGCGCCGCTGGTCAACGGACCGGACGCCACAATCGCGATCCCATCGGCCGGCACCTCGCACACTTCCTCCCGCCGCAATTCGATCAGCGGTTCACCAGCGATGGCGTCGGTCACCGCCGCCCCGAACCGTTCCCGGTCCACCGTCAGCGCGTGCCCGCCTGGTACCCGCGCCCGCCCGGCCGCCGCGATCAGCAGCGAATCCATGCGCCGCAATTCTTCCTTCAGCAGCCACGGTGCGGTGGATTCCTGTTCGGATTTGAGCGAGTTGCTGCACACCAGTTCCGCCAGGTTGCCGGTCTGGTGCGCGGGCGTGGGCCTGGCCGGACGCATCTCGTACAACACCGCGCGGCAGCCCCGGCGCGCCACCTGCCAAGCCGCTTCCGCCCCCGCCAGCCCGCCCCCGATGATGATGACCGTTTCGCGCAATCCCCACTCACTGTCTACGTGGCGCACGCACTCCTGCGTGCCGCGTCGAGACTCATCTCGACGCCCGCCGCCCCAAGGCGAACAATCGTCGAGTAGAGACTCGACGCTGCACGCACTCCTGCGTGCGCCACGCCTACAAAACCCCGCCCAGCCCCGCCGCCGGCACGCGCAACCCCACGTAGAACGAGCCGAACAGCGCGTACACCGCGCTCACTTCGTCGAAGCGCATTTCATAAATCAGCTTCTTGAATACCAGCGGATCTTCGGCGAACAGGTCCACGCCCCACTCCCAATCGTCGAAACCGATCGAGCCGGTAATGATCTGCCGCACCTCGCCCGCATAGCGCCGGCCCACCAGCCCATGCTCGCTCATCATGCGCTGCCGCTCCGGCATGGTCTCCCGATACCAGTTGGCCGTCTCGCCCCGCCGCCGGTCCATGGGGTAGAAGCAGATGTATTTCGCCGGCGGAATCTCCGGCCACAAGCGCGTCGCCATGGCGTTGCGCTGCCGCTCCAGCACTACGGCGATTTCCTTCTTCCACTCGTCCGAATGTGGTTCGATTCCCTTGGCCGCCAGCCCCGCATAGGTCTTCGCCGTGGATTCGTAAAGCCCCAGCTCCACCACCGAAAGATACGACCCGGTGGGCTCGAGGTAATCGCTCAATTCCAGCCGCGCCAACCCCAGCTCCACCTGCTGCAGCTCTTCAAAGCTGCGCCGGAAGTGCACCGCGAGCAGGTCCCCCTTGTGGCCCAGCAGCGAATACAGCGCGCTCTGCCGGCCCTCCGCCGGACGCTCCATCTCGCCCAGCCGCGCCGCCGCCTCGTCCAGGATTTCTGCCTGCGCTGCCGGCGTCAGAGCGCGCCACGCCGCGCGCCGGAATCTCATCATCTGGTGCAGCACGCTGGCCCCCTCCATCGTCAGCGGGACGGCGGGCAGCGCCGTTGCGGCAATCTTTTCGGGCGTCATACGTTTCATTATAGGGAGCCCCGCGCCGATCTGCGCCGCAGCCCGCCGCGGTCTTCTGATATATTTGTTTCGAAGCCAAATCGTTCCGCCGAATTCGGTGCGCCCCGCGCGGAGGCGCGAAAGGAAGGTGTTCGGTGAAATCGAAGAAGAAGGACCCCGGCATTCCCGCCGGGCCCAAATCCGGGTTTTCCCGGCGCGGATTTCTCGGCGTCGGGCTGGGGTCGGGCGCGTTGGGCGCCGGCCTGCTGGAAACACCCGCCATCGCGGAACCGGCCGGAGCCCCAGTCGTCGGCCCCCAAGCCGTTCCCGTTACTCTCAACATCAACGGAAAACCCGTCAACCTCACTTTGGAGCCGCGCGTTACCCTGCTTGACGCGCTGCGCAACTACATCGGCCTGACCGGCGCCAAGAAAGTTTGCGACCGCGGCACCTGCGGCGCCTGCACCGTCATGCTCAACGGCAAAATCGTCTATTCTTGCACCGTGCTGGCCATCGACGCCCAGGGCAAGGATATTCAAACCATCGAAGGGCTCGCCGCCCCCGGTGAGCTTCACCCCGTATCCGCCGCTTTCTGGAATAACGACGCCCAGCAGTGCGGCTACTGCACGCCGGGCTTCGTCATGGCCGCTACCGGGTTTCTCAAAGAGAATCCCAATCCCACCGACGCCGACGTTCGCCACGGCCTGGGCGGCAATTTCTGCCGCTGCGGCACCTATATGGGCATCCGCAAAGCCGTGCTCGAAGCTGCCGAAACCCTCAAGAAAGGAGGGACGAGCAATGGCTAACACCCCCGATTACAGTTGGC